>JACCDW011906562.1_pt1 | contig 10579 bp, 9 predicted proteins | sample 7449781 | NCBI WGS metagenome assembly JACCDW01 (sample SAMN15323449, study PRJNA562643) | freshwater metagenome | isolation source: river surface water | place: USA:Blue River Watershed | collected 2017-08-18
AGGATTTGGCTGCGAACGATGTGGGCTTCGATGTCGAACAACATGTTTTCGACCTTGACCGAATCAAACTCAACGCCGTCGGCCTTGAGAGCATCCATCACGGCAGCGTAGGCTTGGCGGCAAGCCAAAGTGCGTGATTGCTTGTTGCGGATTTGGTAGGCAGCGCGCAGTTTTTCTTCGGCGTGTGCTTGCACCTTGGCGATCAGTGGCTCGTCCTTGGCAGGAGCAGCCCAGTCCCATGCTGGTTTGCCAGCATCGCGCACCAAGTCGTGGATGGCGTTGATCGCAATATTGCCTTGCTCGTGGCCAAACACCACAGCACCCAACATGACTTCTTCTGACAGCTGTTGCGCCTCAGATTCCACCATCAACACAGCGGCTTCAGTGCCTGCGACCACGAGGTCCATCTGGCTGTCTTTGCGTTGTGTTTGACCTGGGTTCAAGACGTATTCGCCGTTGATGTAACCCACGCGAGCGGCACCGATGGGGCCGTTGAAAGGAATGCCAGAGATGCTCAAAGCAGCAGACACAGCGATCAAGGCTGCAATATCGGCATCAACTTCTGGGTTCAACGACACGGTGTGAATCACCACGTGCACGTCGTTGTAAAAACCTTCTGGGAACAATGGACGGATGGGGCGGTCGATCAGACGGCTGGTCAAGGTCTCGTGTTCGCTAGGCTTGGCTTCGCGCTTAAAGAAGCTGCCGGGGATCTTGCCTGCAGCGTAGGTTTTCTCGATGTAGTCAACGGTCAAGGGGAAGAAGTCTTGACCAGCTTTGGCAATCTTCGAACCCACGACAGTGGCCAACACCACGGTGTCGTCCATGTTGACGAGCACAGCGCCGCCAGCTTGGCGAGCCACTTCGCCGGTTTCCATGGTGACCGTGTGTTGGCCCCATTGGAATGTCTTGGTAACTTTATTGAAAATGGACATGTGATTTCCTTGTGAAATTAGCAATCAACCGGTGCAGCACACGATGCCATTCCAGAAAAGTTGGGGCTTTTTTGGAATGACACAGCTGTCGAATCTGCGCCTTGTTGTCTTGCTGTGGGTGAAAAAGCGTGTTTAAAAGTGCAAAACGCCTGAGCTTATTGAAAACTCAGGCGTTTGTCGTTAGAGCTTGAACGATTACTTGCGCAGACCAAGCTTGGTGATCAAAGCAGCGTAACGGTCAAAGTTTTTCGACTTGAGGTAGTCGAGCAATTTGCGACGACGGCTCACCATGCGCAGCAAACCGCGACGACCGTGGTGGTCTTTGGCGTGTTGTTTGAAGTGAGGTGTGAGTTCGTTGATACGAGCAGTCAACAAAGCCACTTGGACTTCGGGGCTACCTGTATCGCCTGCGGCGCGTGCGTTGTCTTTTACGACTTCGGCAATTTTTGCTGTCAACATGGTTTTTTCCTTAAATATTTGACTTGCGTTGCACCGTGGAAGTTGGTGCAACGTGCTTCGTTTACCCCAGAAGGTAAAGCTCGAAGATTATAGCAGGCGCAGCCGTCTTGAGCCAAATGTGTTTGATCAGGCCAATTCGGCCAGCGGCCAGCGGGGTTTGACGTCAAAGCTGTAGCGCGGCTGCGCTTGGGTCATGCCGCCCTCGCCGCTTTGCAGACGCATGGCCGCGGCCATGGCAATCATGGCGCCGTTGTCGGTGCACAAGTGCAACTCGGGGTAATGCACCCGCAGAGCTTGGCGCTGGCACGCGGCATTGAGCTGCTCGCGCAAATGCCGATTCGCCCCCACCCCACCGGCCACCACCAAGCGCTTAAGACCGGTTTCGCGCAAGGCGGTGAGCGACTTTTTCAACAGCACGTCAACAATCGCAGCCTCGGTAGAAGCAGCCAAATCTGCTTTTCGGGCTTCTAAGTCGTCGCCCAACTTTTTGGCTTGGGTCATCACTGCGGTTTTGAGGCCCGCAAATGAAAAATCTAAATTCCCGCTGTGCAGCAAGGGGCGCGGCAGCTTGAATGCGGCTGGGTCGCCCTGTTCGGCGAGCTTGGAGAGCGCTGGGCCACCGGGGTAACCCAAGCCCATGAGCTTGGCCGACTTGTCAAACGCTTCGCCCGCGGCATCGTCAATGGTTTCGCCCAGCAATTCGTAACGCCCCACCCCGTCCACGCGCATGAGCTGGGTGTGGCCGCCCGACACCAAGAGAGCGACAAACGGAAACTCGGGCGGGTCTTCGCTCAAAAACGGCGACAGCAAATGCCCTTCAAGGTGATGCACCCCAAGCACAGGCTTGTTCAAAGCCGCGCCCAAAGCGCAAGCCACACCCGCCCCCACCAGCAAAGCACCAGCCAAACCAGGGCCACGGGTGTAGGCCACCACATCCACATCTTGCAAGGTGCGTTGCGCCTCAGCCATCACCTCACGCGCCAGCGGAATCACACGGCGAATGTGGTCTCGGCTGGCCAACTCAGGCACCACGCCGCCATAGGCCACATGCATGGCCACTTGGCTGTACAGCGCGTGCGACAACAAGGTGGGCACGGCTTGGCCGTCTGAGCGGACCAGCGCCACACCTGTTTCGTCGCAAGAGGATTCAATACCGAGGATCAACATAGACCATGAGTTTATGCGGTCGGCCTCGCATCACCTCAACGTGCACGCTCCTGCACAGAAGACAGCGCCGATTCGAACACGTTGCGCTGCGCAATGAACTCGGGCGTCAAGACGGGCATCACGATCAAAGGGCCCGTCACTGAACGGCCCAGCGTCATGCGTGTTTCAATGGGTGCGGCAAACGCGATGGCGAAAGTCGCGACCACCAGCTGAACATAGACAAAACCACGCCCACGAGACACGCCCGCTTCACGAGCTCGGCCTCGCTTGGTAGCGAAATTCGCTTGGTTGGCGGAGGCTGTCACCACACTGCCGTCGGACGACGGCGCCATATCGGCCCGAGCCACCACAGGCTGAACGACTGCATCATGGCTATCGTGCGTGTTGTTTTTCTCTAGGCTGGCTTGCGCTTTATGCGCGGCATCCGGCGAAACATCGCCCCCAGCCCCAGTCTCTCCCGAGGAAAGGTCTAACCCCAGCCGCACAAAGGACGTATTGACAAGTTGTCGATTCAGGTCAGAAGAATCATCCTCAATCAAAGCAAAGGCATCGTTGAACTTCTGTGCACGTCCAATTTGTAAAAAGCTGAAATGAGCGGACTCAAAACGGTCAAGCCTGTGATTGACCTCTTCGGCCACCTCATGGATGTTTTGCAACCGAACCTCCGGCGTGAGGGCTTCGCGGTGCATATCAAAAGCCTCTACGCCCAGTGTTTGCAGATTGGCATCAGACCCACCCAGCTCAATCGACTGACGGTTTGCCATGGCGTCCGAAGAGCCAAGCAGTTGACGATTGGCATCTTGCGTTGACGCGTCTATTTGCTGCACATTGTCAGCAAGCCCTGCGCCATCGATGCGTTGACGATTCTTGGACGCATCGTCATCGCCGAGCTTGTGAAGGTTCAATCCGTCTGTGGCATTCAGACCCACTTTGACCACGTTGCCTTGGCTCTCAAAATTATCAGATACGTTTTGGATGTTGTCGCTCATGGTGCGGGCGATAAATTGACTCATCTCAGAGTCATCTGCAACCCCCACCCATACGCCTTGGTTCGCAGCCTCGGATAAGCCATCGATCTTCGCCCCACTTGCATCGATCAACGCGTTCTTGAACGTGACCCCCTCCTCCTCATCGCTGCCAGTCAGACGTTCGTGGGTCACGCGATTTTTAAATGCACTGGTATCGAAAGGTTTGAAATTTTTGGTTTCCAGAACTTTCAAATAACGCGCAAAGGTTTTCTCGGTGAAACCAAATGCCGTCAGCATGTTCAGAAAAAGCTTGTCTTCCAAATGCGCCACTTCGCCGTCTGACAACATCGAATCACACACATTCGTCAGGATGTAGATTTTTTGCTCAGGCTTCAACAGAGCTGAAGCCTCATCCAAGAACTGCTTTAACTTGACCGAACGCACGTATTTCAGCGCCACGTTTTGTAAGCCCTCAAACTCGCCAATCGCAGCCTCCAACTGCCCTACCTCTTGGGGGCCAATTGAGCCATCTGACGTCAGCATGTAAAGCAAGGCAATCGCCAGCGCAAAGTGGGGCGTCATGGGCTGGCGATCTTCCCTGACGCCAGTGTATTTACCTAAAACAGACTTGTCGTTTTTGAGCGCCAGTATTTTGAAATAAGGTTCAAACTGCGCTTCACGCATGCCAAATGCGCTCGTCATTTGGGCAAAAAGGGCCAGCTCGGCATGGTCCGCATGCCCGTCTGCCAGCAAGGCATCGCAGACGTTGGCCAAAATGCACCACTTATCTTTGACGCTCAGCAGCTCTGAAGCCGTTACAAAAAACTGCTCAATGGGAACCGACTGCACATAACGCAAGGCGTAGCTGAGGACGGCTTTATCACCGCCCAGCACGGCTTGGAGTTGACTGCTCTCTTGCGCTTCTAGCTCACCGTCAGACGCCATCATGTAGAGCAAGCTGCAAGCAAGCGCCAAATAAGGCGTTAAAAAGATTTGCTCAGCACCGTCAAGCTCAACCGCACCTGCCTGATTTTTGAGGTTGTCTAGTAGATTAGGTTTGAGATTCGCGACGGCCATGCGTCACGGTAATCACCCCAATAATTTTTTGGGTGACAACTGCGTCATAGACCCGCTTGATGACGCCTTCGTCATCAAGCACACAGCTCAAACTGAAGGTGACAAAGGTGCAGACAAGGTTGCCATGACTGTTTGTTTCTCGGTCACGGTCAACGCCAAAGTGGCTTTGTGCAACTTGGCGATCTCCAAACAAATACTCAAGCCCAACCCCAAGCCATCCACCTGCCGGGCGTGGGATGCATCCCCCCGGTAAAAGCGATCAAACGCCCGCTCACTCAAGTCCGCAGGGATGTCTGGTGTTGGGTTTTCCACCGACAACTCAAAAGCCCCGTCTGCTTGCTCAAGCGTGACATGAATCCACCCATGCGCTTGGTTGTAATTCACCGCATTCGCATACAAATTGTGAATGAGTTGATGAGCCAATGTCTTGTCGCAACGCCAAATCACATGGGGTGCAATGGTGCTGGAAATTTTTAAATTCGATTGAAACGAATGGGCATCTTTGACCAACTGCGTCAGCAACAAACTCAAATTCACATCGGTTAACTCTTGCTTCAAACTGTTCGCATCTGCGCGAGACAACAACAAAAGCTTCTCTGTGATTTCAATCAAGCGCTCGACCTCGTCACTCATGCTGCGCATGCGAATTTGAGCATCCGAGCCCATGGGCAAATCATGAATCAAGCGCTCGACGTTGCCGCGCAAAATGGTGAGCGGCGTTCTCAACTCGTGTGATGCATCAGAGGCAAATCGACGTGCTTTGGTGAAGCTGTCATTCAGACGAAATCGCAAATCATCAAACACGTTGACCAAGGTTTCAAACTCTTTGAAAGGCGCTTGCAACACAATGGATTGATCCAAGGTGTTGGCCGTCAACTTGGCCATGTTGTTTTGTATGGAGGTGATGGGTCGCATCACCACATAGATCAAATAAAGCGTCAGCCCGATAAGCATGGCCAGAATCGTTGGCAACACATAAATGGTATTGCGATCACGCAAGGCCCACACACGCAGCATCAAGGCGTCGATCTCTTTGGCATCTAGCCAAATTTCAGCCCCCTTCAAAGGGTCCTGAAAACGCACGGCATACCAATTTCGCGCCCCAACCGAGCCATGAGCAAACGCCACATCACCTTGGCGCGAAACCGATTCATCTCGCCAAAAGTCTTGCTCGGCCAACAAGGATGAACATGCAGGAAATGCATTGGCGCTGGAGGTGTTATTCAGCCGATCACACAACAGATAAAAATCAGAAATATTGCTGAACAAGCCTCCTTTTTCGATGGCTTTGAAACAGCTCAAAAACGCATCCGGACGTTCAAAGTGCGCTTCACAGGTGTCTAAAGCGATGCCCATTTCTTGATGGATGCGGGTTTGCAACTGATCGGTTAAAAAATGCTGCGCGGTCAAACGGTTGGCACCAATCACAATCACAGTAGTCAAAATTACATGCAAAAAGATACGTACCTTGAACGACTTTTTCATGACTCAAGCCTCCACGCGCAAGCGATAGCCCACACCGCGCACAGATTCAATGGGCGATACACGCCCATTGCTGCCGCGCTCAAGCTTTCGCTTGATGCGACGCACGCACACATCCACCACATTGGTTTCTGGATCAAAGTTGATTTCCCACACGTGTTTGAGAATTTGTTGGCGCGAAAAAATATGTCCTGGAGAGCGCATCAAAAACGCCAGCAAACTGAACTCACGCTGGCTCAACACAGCCGTCACGTCAAACCACTGCACCTTGTGACTGACCACATCCAGCGTCAGATGGCTCAATGAAATTTGCTGCACTTGCTCAGGCATCTTGCGTTGCATCACGGCCTTGATGCGCGCGACCAGTTCTTCCACAAAAAACGGTTTGGGCAAATAGTCATCTGCGCCCATCTCAAAACCCATCAAGCGGTCGGGCAAATCAACTTTGGCACTCAGGATGATGACGGGCGTTGTGATCGTAGCTCCCCTGGCTTGATGCAAGAGGTCAAAACCATTGAGCTTAGGCAACATCACATCCAAGATCACCAAATCGTGCGCACCTACAAGCACTGCGGCGAGGCCTCGTTCACCATCATCGACATGCGTCACGTCATAGCCAGCGGCAGACAAACCTTTGACGACGAATTCCGCAATCTTGGCTTCGTCTTCAATCAGCAAAATTTTCAAACCAACCATCCCTTGTTTTTGATTCGATTTCATTTTGAATCGATTAGTTCCAGTTGAATGGATACGCCAAATGACATCTTCGTCATCGTTCGGCGCATGACGGGCATGTCACTAATCTAGCGCTAATGCGTGTCGATAGTTCAGGTGTAAACGCTCACAGAGAACCGCCATGTCACACCTACCGCCCATCGCCAGCACGCCAGCCCACCTGGAAGACCACGTGATCAGCGCGGTAACGTCGATCGCCAGCACGGCCCCGACACCCCCCGCTCCCGCGACATCTCAAGCACACGCCCCCAGCGCGATTGCAGTGTCGTTTGCGTTTGACAGCGTTGAAAAAACACTCAATGTGGTGATCAAAGATGAGCGATCTGGTGAGGTTGTGAGAACTATTGAATACACACACATACCTACCGATATCCACCGAAGCGACGAGCTGAACGGGTTGCTTCTGGACCAATTCGTGTAGTACCCCAACGTGTATGCACGCCTAAATTAGTCATATAGCCATAAGTTATCTAGCCTGCGAGACAATCGCAACATGAGCATCAGCCACTACATCAAAGACATCGGACGCGGCCGCGACGGCGCGCGTGCGCTGGACCGCGCACAAGCCGCTGATTTGATGGGCCAAATCTTGGATGGTCATGTCACCGATTTAGAGCTGGGTGCCTTTTGCATTGCCATGCGCATCAAAGGCGAAACCGACCAAGAAATGGCAGGCTTTCTAGATGCCACGCATGCGCGCTTACAACACATCAGCGCCACCGGCCCTGTCGTGGTGCTGCCCAGCTACAACGGCGCACGCAAGCTGCCCGTGCTCACACCTTTACTTGCCCACCTGTTAGCCCGCGAAGGCTTGGCCGTGGTGATGCACGGCACAGCCACTGAATCCACGCGCATCACCAGCCAAGAGGTGTTGAGCGCCATGGGTGTGACGGCCCTCGCCCAAGCACGCGCTGTTGCGGCAGGTGAGGTGGTGTTTGCCCCCACCGTAGTGCTTAACCCCAACCTCAAACGTTTGCTCGATGTGCGCCGTGTGGTGGGCCTGCGCAACCCCGCACACAGCTTGGTAAAGCTGATGAATCCCACCACGGCGGCTGATGCCCTGCTGGTCAGCAGCTACACCCACCCCGAATACGCCATCTCCATGGCCGCCACCTTTGAGCTGACCGGCGCACGCGCCCTGCTGCTGCGCGGTACCGAAGGTGAAGTGGTGGCCGATGCACGCCGCACACCGCAAATGGCCGCGTTCGTGCGCGGCACACGCACGGCCTTGGTCGAGGCACAAGCAGGTTCGCTCATCAAACTGCCAGAGCTACCCACCGACATCGACGCAGCCAGCACCGCACGCTACACACAGGCCGTACTGAACGGCGAATTGCCCGTCCCCGCACCGCTGGCCGCACAAGTGCAAGCCGTGCTGAAAGCTTTGAGCCTTTGACCATGACACACACGCAACCACCCCATGTGACGTTGGTCGGTGCAGGCCCAGGTGACCCTGAGCTCTTAACGCTCAAAGCGGTCAAAGCCATTGCCTCGGCCACGGTGCTCTTGGTGGACGATTTGGTGAGCGATGCCATCACCGCCCACGCCTCGCCCACTGCACGCATCATTTATGTGGGCAAGCGCGGGGGCTGCAAATCGACCCCGCAAGCCTTCATTGAAAAACTCATGGCGCAAGAAGCACTGGCCGGCGAAACCGTGGTGCGACTCAAAGGAGGCGACCCTTTCATTTTTGGCCGTGGTGGCGAAGAGGTCGAACACCTGCAAGCCCAAGGGGTTGCAGTCACTGTCATCAACGGCATAACCTCTGGTTTGGCCGGTGTCACCTCGTTGGGCATTCCCCTCACCCACCGCGAACACGCCCATGGCGTGGTGTTCATCACAGGCCACGCCAAGCAAGGCGCAGCTAACAGCGTGGACTGGGTGGCATTGGGTCAAACCGCGCAACAAGCCAAACTCACGCTTGTCATCTACATGGGCGTGACTGGCGCAGCGCAGCTCCAACAGTCGCTTCTGCAAAGCATGCGTGCCGACACACCTGTGGCCGTGATTCACCAAGTGAGCCTGCCCACACAGCGCCATGTGGTGTGTGAGTTGCAGCTGTTACATGACACCATCGTCCGTGAAGAATTGGCCAGCCCATCTGTGATCGTGATTGGTGATGTGTTCAAGGGGTTGTTGGCGATGAAAGGCGGAGCTGAATTGCAAGCCTCTGCAGGCTAAGTCACCCACTAAACTCCCTGCATGAAATCGTTTGACGTTGTGATTGTGGGTGCCGGTGCTGCCGGATTGTTTTGTGCAGGCGTGGCTGCGCAACAAGGGTTGCAAGTGCTGGTGCTAGACCACAGCGAGAAAGTGGCCGAGAAAATCCGCATCTCCGGCGGGGGCCGAAGTAACTTCACCAACCGCGAGCTCGATGTTCGCGCCCCACACAAACACTTCTTGGGCGACAACCCGCAGTTTTGCCGCAGCGCCCTGTCGCGCTACACGCCGCAAGACTTTGTGGCGCTCATGCAAAAGCACGGCATCCCATTTCACGAAAAGCACAAAGGCCAGCTGTTTTGCGACCGCTCCGCCGAAGACCTGATTCAAATGCTCTTGGCTGAATGCAACGGCTCCTCCAATGGCGGCAGCGTCACGCGCTGGCAGCCTTGCAGCCTCAAAGACATTCGCTACTTCGACGCTGCGCCCGAGGCGCAACGCTACGAAGTCGACACCAGCCAAGGCACAGTGCACGCTGCAGCAGTGGTGGTGGCCACGGGCGGCTTGTCCATTCCAAAAATTGGCGCGACTGACATTGGCTATCGACTGGCCAAACAATTCAATCTGCGCTTGGTCGAGCCCCGCCCAGGTCTTGTGCCCCTCACCTTTGACGACAAAGCATGGGCGCCCTACGCCCAGCTCTCCGGCCTTTCGCTGCCTGTGCGCATCGAAACGGGTACGAAAAAAAACCTGCAAAGTTTTGACGAAGATTTGCTCTTCACCCACCGTGGCTTATCGGGCCCAGGCGTGCTGCAAATCTCTAGTTATTGGCAAGCAGGCACTGACTTACGCATCAACCTCGCCCCCGAGGTGGACTTGCAAGACGCCCTCATGGCCGCCAAGCAGCAGTCTAAAAAACTCATCGCCAACGAGCTCAACGCCTGGGTTCCCTCACGTTTGGCCGACACATGGGTTAGCCAAGACCCCGCGTGGCAGCGCCCGGTGATCGAAGCCAGCGACAAAGCCCTGAACCTGTTGGCCCAGCGCCTGAGCGCATGGCCCCTCACCCCCACTGGCACCGAGGGCTACAAAAAAGCCGAGGTCACCGTGGGCGGCGTGGACACGCGCGATTTGTCGCAGCAAACCATGGAATCCAAGCAGCCAGGCCTGTATTTCATTGGCGAAGTGGTCGACATCACCGGCTGGCTGGGCGGCTACAACTTCCAATGGGCGTGGTCCAGCGCCCATGCCTGCGCAAAAGCCTTGGGCGCGCGTTTCAAACTGGCGGTTTAGTCGCTATAATTTCGGTCTTTGCTGGCAAACCCCCAACGGCCTGATCAACTTAATGTTGGGGAACACCGCAGGCATGGCGCTCAGGCACGATCTTCCTAGGCACCCTCTGACTGCAAATAATTGGAAATTTTGGTAATGACCACCATCCGTGTAAAAGAAAACGAACCGTTTGACGTCGCTCTGCGTCGCTTCAAGCGCACCATTGAAAAATGGGGTCGGTTGACCGACTTGCGCGCTCGCGAGTTCTACGTTGAGCCGAGCGGTGAACGTAAACGCAAAAAAGTAGCAGCCGTGAAACGCAAC
>JACCDW011024309.1_pt1 | contig 10576 bp, 7 predicted proteins | sample 7449781 | NCBI WGS metagenome assembly JACCDW01 (sample SAMN15323449, study PRJNA562643) | freshwater metagenome | isolation source: river surface water | place: USA:Blue River Watershed | collected 2017-08-18
TACTTAGACGATCAAGTTATTGATCGATTATTAATAAGGCTCTATGTTTTCATCTATCGTAGCAATTAGTGTTGGTGCTTCCTTGGGGGCGGTGTCCCGCTGGTTATTGGCTCTTGGCTTAAATGCCCTTTGGGCAACGATGCCATTAGGTACTTTGTTGGCTAATTTGGTGGGTGCTTATTTAGTGGGGTTGGCTACTAGTTACTTTGAGGCTCAAGCAGGGTTGCCTTCTGAACTCAAGCTTCTAGTTATTACTGGATTTTTAGGAGGCTTAACAACCTTTTCAACCTTTAGCGCTGAAGTTGTTGCAATTTTGCAGGCGGGTTCATATGTAAGAGCTTTCTTCACCATTGGACTTCATTTGTTAGGTTCCCTAGCTCTCACAATTTTAGGTATCGCTACTTATACTTGGTTTAAGTAATTTATAAGGATTGTTGAAATGATTTTAGAGATTGTTGATATCAGTATTGACCCAGCCAAGAAGGCTGACTTCGAAAAAGCTGTTGCCGCAGGTATTGCAGATGCGATTGCGCCTGCTAAGGGGTTTCGTGGCTACAAGTTAAATGCGGGCATTGAGAAACCAGGTCGTTATATTTTGATGATTTATTGGGATACCCTAGAAAACCACACAGTTGACTTTAGAGAGTCAGAGGCATTTCCACGTTGGCGGGGTCATGTTGGACCTTATTTCTTGCAGGCACCGATTGTTGAGCACTTTCAGTTAGCAAGTAAATCGAGTTAAATTAAATCTTATTCTGGGGTGACTTCTTCTGCGGTCACAGCTACTTTTAGTTGGTGATCGCCGCCACCCCTAATGACACCTCTTAAAGGGGAGACATCCCCAAAGTCTCTGCCAGTCGCTAAACGTACATGATCACTACCTGCCACCATATTATTGGTCGGATCGAGTTCTAACCATTCACCGGGAATCCCTGGGCAATAGATAGATGCCCAAGCATGAGATGCATCAGCCCCTCTTAGTTTTTCTTGCCCTGGTGGCGGTGTTGTTAATAAATAGCCACTAATGTATTTGGCACTCAGACCAAGGCTTCTAACTGCTGTAATAAAAATGTGAGCGAAGTCTTGGCAAACACCTTGTCGTTTTTCAAAAGCTTCCCATACTGGCGTATTAATTTCTGTTGTATTGGGTGAGTATTGAAAGTCTTTATAGATGCGTTGGCAAAGATCAATGGAGGCATCTGTTAATTTTCTGCCGGGGGTAAATGAAGCCTCTGCATACTTTTTGATGGAGGTGACATAGGGCGCAAAAGGGCTTGGATAAATAAATTCAGAGGCATCATTAAACGGTTTGCCAGAACCATACTTCAGTAGGTCTCTAACATCTTCCCAGGAAACATCTATTTTTTCTAAAAATTCAGGCGGAATTTTTTTTGAAATTACTTCACAAGTTAAAGTCACGCTCAAGCAATCATGCATTCTATGGAAGGAGAAGAAGTCTCTTTGGTTGCCAAAAACATCAGGGTTTTGATGATGTGTGTCTGGCTTTGGAGAGATCTCTAAATAGTTTGACACCACTTCTTGATATGCATTTTGTATGGGTCGTAAATAAGCTAAGTGATGAGCGAGTTGCACTTCGCTTTCATAGCTATATACCGTCTCATGCTCAACGCGTATACGTTTCATGATGCAAACCTTTGCTCTTTGATATGTGCAAAGTAATGGCTGCTGATTTCATCTGAGATGGATTTTCCTGCTAAGGCTACTTTTTCGCTGTATGCAATGATGTCAATCGTATCCTCTAGGGTAGGCATACATTTTTGGATGGTTTGACTGAATTCATCAATCTCTTTAGCAGTATTCGGAAGGTGGTGAATTTCTTGGTCAAGCTCTCTTAAGATCCAAGCGATAGCTCTTGGGTTAGTCTCATCGAGAATTAGAAGTTCAATTAACGCATTGATATCTTGATAGCGTTGATAGCGAGTTCTATAGGTAATAGTGCTATCAAATAAAGTGAGTAACATATCAAAGCCTCGGTTAGAAAGAGAGGCATTGTGAGTAAAGAATGTTGCTAGGGTCTCGCTCAGATTAATTAAGCGTTCGATGAGTCGACCAATAGTCAAGAGTCTCCAGCCTAAGTCTCTCGTCATGCGATCAGACTGTAAGCCGGTTAAGCCGGCTAGTTGAAGGCCCAGATTATCAAGAGCCTCAATGGCAACGATCAGCGATCTATCTTCTAGAGGTAGTTGGTTGCCTAGGCGATTCATAAGCGCCAATTTCATAGCTCCAGCAAGACGAGTGTGATCGCTAGGAAGTCTATCTCTAACGAGACGTAAATTGTTGTCAAGTGCCTGCAGGTAATAGCCAATGCTAAAACTATCTTTATTCAGCAGATGTGAAACTAATGTTCTTGCAAACACTTTAGGTGATTTTGATAGGGCGGGTGCTTCTGCTGGAATGAGACCAGCTCTGACATTAAGTTCTGTGATGGCTTCTTGAAGGGCTAGTAGATTACCTTCGCCACTAATGCTAGCAATCATGAGAGACTCTTTAGCTAATCTAGTAAGAGATTCTGAGCGCTCTGTATAGCGCCCTAGCCAAAATAAATTCTCTGCAGATCGACTAGATACTAATTGAGTTCCATGAGGTGTTGCCGGCCCTGGAATTTTTGAGCGTTGAGGAAGCATGGAGTAGGTGTCTACAACGCCATCTGTAGCTACCCAGGTGTCTAAGGTGCTGCCTCCTCTTTGGATAGAGACTACGTGTGGGTCTTCGCTGGACACGCGAGTCATCGCACCAGGCAATATTTCCCATGATCCATTGGTGTTAGCAATCGCATAAAAGCGCAGCATGGCTGTTTTAGGTGTGAAGCGATTTTCTTGCCAGGTCATGGCTTGTGACAATGGCAAATATGTTTGTGTTGTGTAAATTTCTGGACGCTCAGCAATTTTGGCTTTCAGTGCTTCCATTTGCATCTCATCGAGTCTTTCGCCCACAATTGGTTGAAAGTGAGGCCCAACACTGCCAATAAATGTTGGTTTAATCACTTGTGTTTCTAGTTTGCCGCTGATGTCATGCCATGCGGCATCTTCACCGCACCACCAAGTGTGTAATGACGGCATGCTTAAAGGATGACCTAATAATTTTTCCGCTATTGCAGGTAAGAATCCTTGAATTGCCGGGGATTCTAAAAAACCTGTTCCTAGGGCATTCGCAATTAATACATTGCCCGCACGAACAGCTTGAAGTAAGCCTGGCACACCTAGGCTTGAGTCTGCTCGTAATTCGAGAGGGTCTAAGAATTCATCATCTAAGCGTCTTAAAAGACCGTGAATGGGTTGAAGCCCGTGCAGTGTTTTGAGATATAGCTTGTCGTCACGTACTGTCAGATCAGCACCTTCAACAAGAGGCAATCCTAAATATCTAGCTAAGTAAGCGTGCTCAAAATAGGTTTCGTTATAAGGTCCTGGAGTTAACAGAGCAAATCTAACTGGCTGATCTTTAGCAATCGGTTTAGCTAATTCAGTGAGGGTGTCAAGAAGTCTTCGGTAGCTAGATGCAATATGCTGAATATGCATATTCCTGAAGGCTTCAGGAAATAGTTTGGAAATAATTAAGCGATTTTCTAATACATAACCTAAACCTGATGGTGCTTGTGTGCGATTGCCAATGACCCACCATTTACCATCGGGACCTCTGGCAATATCAAAAGCGACAATGTGTAAATAAATATCACCCGGTGGTCTGATGTGATTGACAGCTCTTAGATAACCAGGATGACCATGAACCAAGGCGCTTGGTAAATAACCTTCTTGTAAGAGATGCTGTTCGCTATAAATATCTCTAAGAATTTCATTGAGTAAGTGAGCTCGTTGAGATAAGCCTTGAGAAATTTCTTGCCACTCATCAGCAGTAATTAAAAATGGCAAAGGATTGAGGGACCAGGGGCGGCTTTGCGCTTGCTCTGAATCATAAACGTTATAAGTAATACCGTTTTGTTGAATGAGTCGCGCTACTGTTTCGGCGCTATCAGAAAGATTCTTAATTTGTTGAGGCCCCAGTGTTTGAAAAAATTCTAACCAGTGGGGCTTTAATTGACCATTTTCATCATGTAACTCATCGTGATGCCCATCTTTTTGTTCTAGCGATAAAGATGCAATGAGACTCGTGAGCTCATCAATCGATGAGCTAGAAGGAGAAGTATTATCCGGCGAAGGTTGCTGGGTTTTTTCTGACAATGGCTTTGTTGTAATTAATTAATTTCTAAAACTAGATTTTATGTTCTCCGCAAGTCTAGAGTAAATGGGAACTCCTGGCTTGGTTGAACATGCTGCACTTGCATTTTCCCAGGAGTATGTTCTAGTCGGAAAAAGCGTGCAAGGCGACGACTTTCAGCCTCGTAAGCATTGACCGGCAAGGTGTCGTAATTTCTACCCCCTGGATGAGCAACATGATAACGGCAACCGCCCAGCGAGCGTGAAAGACTGTTATCAACAATATCAAAACTGAGAGGAACATCTGTTCCAATGGTGGGGTGGAGTGCTGATGGGGGTTGCCAGGCTTTATAACGGATACCTAGAACATATTCACCAACTTTCCCTGTTGGTTGCATGGGGGCAGCTCGACCATTCACCGTGATCGTGTAGCGGTTATCGTTGTAGCCACTAACTTTTAGTTCAACTCTCTCAACTGAGGAGTCGACGTATCGAACAGTTCCTCCAATAGCCCCTTCTTCGCCCATGACATGCCAAGGCTCGAGAGCATTTCTAAGGGATAGTTGAATACCTCTTGTTTCCACTTCACCAATCAGTGGAAAGCGGAATTCAAAATGAGGTGCAAACCAATCTTTGTCAAAATGAAATCCTGCCTCTTTGAGTTCAGCTAATACATCCTCAAAATCCATTTGTACAAAAGTTGGCAATAAGAAGCGATCATGTAATTCAGTGCCCCATCTGGTTAAGCGGGTGGCGCCGTGCCCTTTATAGGGCGTTTTCCAAAACCAGCAAATTAGTGCTCTGATAAGGAGTTGTTGCGCCAAACTCATTTGTGCATGAGGAGGCATTTCAAAAGCTCTAAGCTCTAATAATCCAAGTCGACCTGTGGGTCCATCGGGCGAGTAAAGTTTATCAATACAAAACTCAGAGCGATGTGTGTTGCCAGTGACATCAATGAGTAAATTTCTAAGTGTTCTATCAATCATCCATGGGGGACATTGTCCCCACATATTGAGTTGACGCTCAACTTCATTTAAAGCAATTTCAACTTCATAGACCTGATCATTTCGTGCCTCATCAATTCTAGGAGCTTGGCTAGTTGGACCAATAAACATCCCTGAAAATAAGTAAGACAAGGAAGGGTGGTTATGCCAAAAAGTTAGCAGACTAGGTAGTAGCTGGGGCTTTCTTAAAAAGGGACTGTCTGAAGGTGTAGCGCCACCCATTACAAAGTGGTTACCTCCACCAGTGCCGGTGTGGCGACCATCCATCATGAATTTCTCAGTAGATAAACGAGTTTCATGGGCAGCTTGATATAAGAACTCAGTGTGATCGACTAATTCCTCCCAGTTATTGGCGGGATGGATGTTTACTTCAATGACTCCAGGGTCCGGAGTCACCTGAAGCATTTTTAAGCGAGAGTCTTTGGGTGGAGGATAACCTTCCAGAACAATCGGCATTTGAAGTTGCTCTGCCGTAGTCTCTATGGCTGCAACAAGTTCTAGATAATCATCTAATAATTGCAGTGGTGGCATGAACACATACACAATACCAGTATCTTTAGTTACAAACTCTGCTTCTGGACCGCTTGCTCTACCGGGGTTGCGAGCTTCAACACAAAGAGCTGTACGTGTAATCCATGCAGCTGATTGGCTGCGTGTTGGAACAGATTCATTGGTCAGACTCTTGCCTCGACCAAGTAAGCTATTTTTTGAGTTAGCTGGTTTGCTTGATTGGAATTGTTGCTTTAATTGGGCATGAGATCTCAAGGATGAGGTTGGCGCAAACGGATCTTGATCTAGGTGGTATGGATAATCCTCTTTTGAGACCCATGGGAGTGAATCTAGAGGTAGCCGATATCCCATAGCGGAATCACCAGGCATGAGATACATCCTCTCATCTCTCAAAAACCATGGCCCAGATTCCCAGATGGGTTTTAGGTAAGCATCGAAAGAGCGTTTAATCGGTAAGACGTAACCTACTACTTCATCAAGCCCTTGCGTAAAGACTCTTCTTAAGCGAGCACGCTCTAGTTCATCCTCAAGATTTGATTCAAAAGGATCAACATTGATGGGAAGCCTTCTTTCGCGCCATAGGTAATACCAAGTATCCTCATAGCCGGGCGTAATAAATTTTTTATCTAGAGAAAGATTCTCCGTGAGTCTTTCAATAAATTTTTTAGCGTCAGCTTCGGTGTAGTGATGGGGATCTCTCTCATCGGCTAGTAATTGTGGGTTACTCCAACATGGTTGACCATCTGCTCTCCAGAATAAAGATAAAGCCCACCTTGGTAGTTGCTCTCCTGGATACCATTTACCTTGACCGAAGTGTAAAAAGCCACCACAACCATATTTATCTTGAAGCTTTTGGATCAATTGGCTGGAGTATCCGCGTTTGGTAGGTCCTAGGGCTTCTGTATTCCACTCGGCACCATCTCGGTCATCAACTGATACGAATGTGGGTTCGCCACCCATGGTGAGGCGAACATCCATCTCTGATAAAGAGGCGTCAACTGCATGCCCTAAATTTTCAATACCTTGCCATTGCTCAGTTGTATAAGGTTTGGTCACTCTTGGTGATTCAAAAACCCTCGTCACACTCATTTGGTGCGAAAACTCAACTTCACACTGATCTAACGCACCAGAAATGGGCGATGCACCAGAAGGTTCCGGAGTACAGGCTACTGGAATGTGACCTTCGCCAGCTAAAAGACCTGAGGTGGGGTCTAGTCCAATCCATCCTGCACCAGGTAAGAAAACCTCGCACCAGGCATGAAGGTCTGTGAAATCTTGCTCCGCACCTGAAGGTCCATCCAAGGACTTCACATCTGGTTTTAGTTGAATGAGATATCCAGATACAAAGCGCGCCGCTAAGCCTTTGTGTCTTAAGAGATTGACCAATAGCCAAGCCGAGTCTCGGCAAGAGCCAGATCCTAGCCCAAGAGTCTCTTCTGGGCTTTGAACGCCTGGCTCAAGGCGGATGGTGTAACTCACTCTTTTTTGACTCAGTTGGTTTAAATGAACTCGATAGTCAATCGTCCTAACTTTTTTGGAAGATATTGATGCTAGTAGCTCTTTGAATAACTGACTAGGTTTGGAGGTTGCTAAGTAGGGGGCTAAGTCATGCCCTAATTTTTTGTCATATTTAAATGGGAAATGCTCAGCATCTTCCTCTAAAAAGAAGTCGAAGGGGTTATAAACCGCCATTTCGGCAACTAAATCAACGGTTACTTTGAAATTCTTAGTTTTTTCCGGAAATACAAGGCGCGCTAGATAGTTTGAGTAGGGGTCTTGTTGCCAGTTTAGAAAGTGTGTCTCTGGCTCTACTCGAAGTGAGTACGACAGGATCGGGGTTCTGCAGTGGGGCGCCGGGCGCAAGCGAACGATATGAGCTCCTAGGTTAATGAGCTTGTCATAACTGTAGGAGGTGACGTGATTGAGAGCAACATGTATAGCCATATCTATGACTATGCAAGTCCTGTGCCAGTCGCTAGCTTCAATAAAAAAAGCCTTCCAAAGAAGGCTTTTTTTAATCAATATCTAATTGATTTAATTAAGCTTCCATAATCGGAATTTGCTCTAACTTCGACGCATTTTCCTGAGTTGTATAGCGTGCTAGGAACGCGCCGTTAGAAGAGAGTGGTAATTTGACCCAGACGGTATAACCTGCGCCAGGAACAACACGCATAGCTTCACCTTTGGTATTGAAAATTTCTTCAACAACAATATCCGTGTTACCGCTTGGTTGAATGACTTCTAGTTTGTCACCAATGGCAAATTTATTCTTTGCTTCAACTTTTACAAGTTGTCTAGCTTCATCCACATCCACCACATTGCCAACGTAGAGGCTGCGACCTGATAGAGAGAATCCGCGTAAATAGTTTTGGTGATCTTGGTCATGGTGGCGAACATAGAAACCATCTGTGTAACCACGATTGGCTAGACCTTCTAAATGACCCAATAGCTCAGGATTAAATGGGCGACCTGCAACCGCATCATCAATGGCTGAACGATAGGCTTGAGCAGTTCTTGCTACGTAGTAAGGTGACTTGGTGCGACCTTCAATTTTGAATGAGTCAATACCCATTTCAGTTAAACGTTGTACGTGTTCAATGGCGCGCAAATCTTTTGAGTTCAAAATATAAGTGCCGTGCATGTCTTCTTCGATCGGCATCCACTCGCCTGGACGATTGCCTTCTTCAAGTAGGTAGATGTCTCCTGTCGGATCTTCACTGGCTTTAGCAACCTTGTAGTCCCAGCGGCAAGAGTTCGTGCAAGTACCTTGATTAGGGTCACGGTGGTTAAAGTAACCTGACAGCAAGCAACGACCTGAATACGCAATACACAAAGCACCATGGATAAAAACTTCAATTTCCATGTCAGGACAGTCTTGGCGAACTGCTTCAATTTCATCAAGTGATAACTCACGAGACAAAATAACGCGACTAACACCAACTGATTGCCAAAATCTAGCAGCTTGTCCGTTCACTGTATTTGCTTGGACTGATAAATGAATCGGCATATCAGGCCAATTTTCACGAACCAACATGATCAAGCCAGGGTCTGACATGATCAAGGCATCTGGTTTAAGAGCTATCACCGGCTCCATATCTTTCACATAAGTGCGAGTTTTCGCGCCATGTGGAAAGATATTAGAGACTAGGTAGAAACTTTTTCCTTGAGCATGAGCCGTATCGATACCTTCACGCAATACTTCTAAATTTCCAAAGTCATTGTTGCGAACGCGAAGTGAGTAACGTGGTTGACCCGCATAGACAGCCGTTGCCCCAAAATTGAAGGCAGTGTTCAACATATCTAAGCTACCGGCAGGTGCTAAAAGTTCAGGTGTTTTCATAGCCCGTATTTTAGGTGTTTTCGTGCTTTTTTGCCGGTGATAGGGCTTAAAACCCTAGGGATATTTCAGATGATGAATGAAATCCCCTGTATTTAGGGGGTATTAGAACTTCTCGGTAGGTCCTAGATGGCGCCATTGCCCCACAGGTAAATTGCCTAAAGGGATTTGTCCAATACGAATTCGCTTCAAACCAATCACCTTTAAGCCCACAAGTTCACACATCCTGCGAATTTGACGTTTACGACCCTCGCGTAAAACAAAGCGCAATTGGTCTGTGTTTTGCCAGCTAACTTTGGCAGGCTTCAGAGCGACATCATCGAGTTTGAGGCCATGATTGAGTAAGCGTAAACCTTCAGGACTAAGCGTCCCTTCTACGCGCACTAAATATTCTTTTTCGATCGGGCTATTTTCACCAATCAGTAATTTGGCAATTCGACCATCTTGGGTCAACACCAGTAAACCGCTTGAATCAATGTCCAGGCGACCTGCTGGGGCTAAGCCTCGGGTGTTGAATTTGCCCGGTAACTGGGCAGACAGTTGGTGAACAAATTGATTCTCTGGGGTAATGAGTGAGGCTGCTGGTTTGTATTCTCGGTCTTCATCAAAGTGAGAAATATAACCAACCGGTTTATTCAAAATAATGGTGTAGCGGCGTGCTTGCTGAGCGATGGCTGCTTTCTTGAGCTCAATCTTTTGATGTGGATAGGCGCGAGCGCCTAATTCGCTCACGACTTCGCCATCAACCAATACCAAACCTTGTTCAATATAGTTATCAGCTTCTCGCCTTGAGCAAATGCCTTGCTCTGACATTAATTTTGAAATGCGTACTTTTTCCACGGACTCGATTATCGCCTATTGGGGAGGAGGGTTTTGACTATTTTCTTTAAATGACTCAGTCAGAGCAATTTGCAACTTTGCGTGAATCTTGATCAACTGATTTCTGAGTAAATAAATAACACTCGCCATCAATGCTGCCAGAATCACTAGCATGCCTGCAGGCGGCAAAATACTGGAGCTTAAAGCGGATACAAAAATCAAAAGTGCAATAACAGCTAAAACTGGCATAAGTTGCGAGAACAATTGATGAATCGCTGCTCTTTCGCCATCAGAGTAAGTTCCAGAATGAAGGCGCACATCAGCCAACAATAGACCTAGGGCTTCCAATTTTCTATAAATCGCAAACATAAATGGCGCTGAGAGCAAAAGACTCATCGCCCACATCATGGCTTGCTGATAAGACTCGCCAAACCAAGCTAGATGGCGAGTATCAATATATTCATTTAATAGCGTAAATAATTTAGATGCTGATAAAAATAGTGCAATCACTATGCACGCATTAACGAAAACATGAAAAGTAATTCTTCTGACAAATGGTCGAATATCAGAACGTAATTGATTGTCTGAGCGAATTTGACTGATCCACTCAGAGTACTGAATAAAGATGTTTTTGATGGGGCTAGGGATGCGCTGCCCCACTAAATTACTCAATGGATCTGAAGCTTTAATCAAATAGGGAGTAAACAATGTGGTGATCGTAGAGACTGCCACAA
>JACCDW010840090.1_pt1 | contig 10575 bp, 3 predicted proteins | sample 7449781 | NCBI WGS metagenome assembly JACCDW01 (sample SAMN15323449, study PRJNA562643) | freshwater metagenome | isolation source: river surface water | place: USA:Blue River Watershed | collected 2017-08-18
CACCTCCAGCCCCCGCGGCAAAGGAAGCCCCGCCCCCAACACCCCTCGGTGCCGACAAAGGCAAGGCCCCTGGTGTGAAGTTCAAGGGTTGGACGCTCGACAAACTCAAGAAGATTGACAAGGCACTATTCGACTACAAACCGAAGATTGCGAAAGCCGACGGCTTCAGTCGTAAGTGTGGTGCAACCGACGACCGCCAGCCCTTTGCCTTGTCTGAAATGGAATACCAGCGCTTCCTCGAGACATATGCTGAAGACATTAATTCCACCCCACCACGCCTAATAGTCAAAAAATACCCGCTCGACCCTGGTGATAAGGAGCGCACACCTCCTCGTGAAGACACCAACCTCGAAGTCTATACAGTTCTACAGTATGGCAGTAATCCCGCTCAGCAGAACTATTACATATGTCCTAAGTACTTCTGTCTGCACGACCGCATCCCTGTGTTAGAAGAGGACTTCGTAAATGCAGGGGCGCGCGGCGACCGCGCCAAGCCGGCCAACGCCTGTCCATTCTGCTATGGTGGGAAAATCACGGAGCGCGATGAGGCCACCAAGGGGCGTACTGTAATTTACAGGAAATTCGCGCCAAATACGAAGAAGCAACACCGATTCGTCGGCTTCCTGAAAGATGCCGCACAGCCCGATGGGTTCGAAGTCCCATGTTGTTTCACCAGCGTTGATACATCCGATAAATTACTATCGTCCCAGTCCAGTGCCTACGAGCACGTCCGTGAATTCAATAAGAAGTTATCAGGCGAGCCGGCTGCCGTCGAAGAAAAGAAGCCAGCTGCCTCCACTGCTGCACCAGCCCCCATTGCAGCCCGTGATAGTGCAATGCCATACTTGGTCGCCCTACAGCAGCTCAGCTCGCTCTACATTAAGAAGCGTGAGAAATACCCATTGCGGCCGACTCAATTTGGCCTCCTAAATGAAAATCTCGACTGGTATTTCAAGCAAAATTCTGGGTCTCTTGTAAATAAGCAGAAACAGGTACTATTAGATAATGCAAAGGGGTTCTTGCGTATGGGCGTAGATAACACAAATATTAATGAATCCCTGTTTGCCGTGCTTGTTCCGCTTTTCTACAAAAATTCGGTCGCCGAAATACGGTCGATGTTTGACCAGTTTTACACACCCGTGAAATTCATCAGCAGTCATTACGGAAATCTTGTGAATGAATTCTATGACCCGTCAGTCGTCCCCACGGACCCCGCAAAGCTCCGCGAGTTCACTAACCGCGTACGTTCATTTGCTTTCCAGTATATTTACAACTCTGAATCTGACGAGACAGCCCAAATCGTCGCCCACAATGAGCTCCAGCTTCGTCGTATTTACATCGCCTACAATAATTTCAAGGATTTCCTCGTCGATCCGACCCAGCGCAAGGAGCTGCGTCATCTCACACCCATTCTCGCTGAACTCGGTCTGCACCTAATAGTCCTCGACATCGACCCCAACAATCCCAAGAAGAAGCCCGTGATTCGCTGCCCTGCTCTCGGCGTACATCCTGAGCGCCACAAGAACCTCGACATCGCCTTCGTCAGTCGCGACCCACAGGGTGTATTTGAGCTCCTCATCCACACCTATAATTGTCCTCCACGTGGGGCAATTGGGACTACGCACGAATACACAGTGCGCTTCGAGAAGGACCTGATGCCTACGTGGCCTCCTGTTGCCAGAATGCGCCACAGCGAGTTCCTAAATGTCTGTAAGGGGCCTGGACACGGTGCATACACGGGTATGTTGGGCGTGAAGGTCGATACGGACACCATCACCGCCGCCCGCAAACCTCGGCTCATCCCCCTGTCGCTCGCTATTAAGCAGGCAAAGCGTGTCGGCGTGGTGCGTGATGCGTACAATCACGTGGTGGCTATTACGCAGCCAATTGGCCTCGTCCGCACAGCCGATGGGCGTATGAAGACGTCGTCGCAGATTGTGACCATTCCTGTAATAGACGATGGCTACATCATTAAAGACGGTGAGGCGAGCATCTACTTGGACTATAAAGACTACAAGCCCGTTAACATTGAGAACGCGGAGAAGAAGTTGCGCGAGTTTGTGACGAAGTTCCACGGGCGAATCCGCGAGGATGTGTTGGCCGATTACACGATAACCCAGATATTAGAGCGGCGGCGTCGCGATGGGACCGCCGAAGCATCGTATGCACAGCTCAAGAATCGCACTGTTATACCAATCGCCGACCTTGATACGACGGCCATAACAGGTGAGGGCGAGGACCGTGTATATACACAGGGCGATGTCAGCTATCCCGTGAAGACAATGGAGGAGACTGACTTCGAAATTAATAAGCGGGTCCTGGAGGACGTGAAGCTTATGGAAGAGGGGCTCGACGTGGAGAAAGGGCCGACGGAGTTTATGGCACTCCGTACGAATCGCCAGGAGCTCGAGGACTTATACCAACATTTCCGCCTAATTGTCAGCAGCTGGCTCGCAGGAACGCCTGCTGTACGCGCCGAGGTGAGCAAAATCGTCGATGAGGTGGAGGACAATATTTATGTCGGTGAATTGGACGAGTCCCAGCGACTTTCACTTGACGAGAAGCGCATCCGCCTACAAGTCCTAATAGGTGGGTTCCTGATGCGGTTTATGGTGATAAATGATGAAATCGAGGACGACGAGCCGTTATATCGCCAATCCTTCTTGCGGCGTACCTGTATTGATATTAAGGAGCGCGGAGAGTGTAAGGGGGCGTGTACTTGGTTGGCCGATGGCGCAGAACGCGGGCGTTGTTTGCTCCATGTACGAGATGATGTGGAGATTGGGCGCACTGTCAACGAACAGGGTCGGCAGGTGGGTGAGACGGTCACTGTTAAGACGGCGGACCTCTTCATACGTCGTGTAATAGAAGAGCTCGTGCGGTTCCCTGTAAAACGTGCGCAGTTAATCAATGATACTGTGTCGGATTTGACGGTGATTACACGTGGGGTTCGCATTGACGACCAGTATGTTGTTCCACAGAAGTCCTATCACTGGATTGACCTGTTTGCGCGTCTCTCAGGTCGCCTTGCAGGGAAGGATTTGGAGAAGCCGAAGTTCTATGAGGAGTTCGGGCGTGGGCCAGAGGAGATGCCAGAGAATATTACACGTATGGATGAACCGGTCTATATGACACCTGCGGTCGAGGAGCCGACGGAGGCGACAGAGGCTGCTGTGGAGGCTGTGCCAATGGAGCCCGCATCACCCGAGCCACAGGTGTATTTGCGCCCAATCGAGCGCACAGTACGTGAGGCGGCGGAGCCACTGGGAGCAGAGGAGCCAGAGCGACCAGCTATTCGTGGTCTGCTACCAGTTGGCGCACAACCTGCCCCAAAGAAGCGGGCATTATTCCGCTTACGAAAGAACTTACTCAATCCCCCTGCGGCTGAAACACGTCCAGAGGAAGTAAAGATTGATGCCGAGGAGGAAAAGGAGAAGCCGAAGACGAAGCGAATTGTGCTCAAAAAGACTGGTATGCCGGTTTTGGAAGGATCTCGGCCTGGATTCGGTAGCTCTCTCCTACAAGAAAAGATTCGACAGTCATTGGCAGCTCAGCGGGCTGCTAGTGCGCCTGTAGTAGAGGAGGTACCGGTTGTAGAGGAGGCACCTGTTGTAGAGGAGGCACCCGCTGTAAAAAAACCATCCGTAATCGTTGAACCTGGTTTGGCAAGTCGCGCAAATGCACTTTTAACACGGATTAAATCACAGAGGCAAACTGTGGCACCTGTCGTCCCTGAACCAGCTCCTGCCGTCCCTGAACCAGCTACTGTCATCCCTGAACCGGCACCTACAGTTGTATCCGAGTCAGCAACACCAGTAATAGATGAAGCAACGAAAAGTAAGGCAAATGCGCTCCTTACACGGATTAAATTACAACGTAAGTCTGCTGAACCTGCACCTGTAGTTGCAGAACCTGCTCCTCCTGTTGTAGAGCCGCCTCCAGCCCCACCCATACCAGGGCTAAAACCTGCAATAAAACAGCAGCAACCAGATGCTCCAGATAAATTCAAGAAGGAAAATGAAGAAGAATTTATTAGACGTGCCGAAGAATTACGTCAACGGGCGCAGATATATTATGACAAAAAGAAGCGCAAGGAATTTGCAGTTAAGACACTGCGCAAAGTAAGACCTACAGGCTCTCCTGAAGCCGCTGAGCGTGGAAAACTCAAGTTTGCAAATGAGGCTGGCGAAAAGCTAAGACAAGTTCAAATGATATCACCACGTGAAACGAATGAAAATAACAACAACGACGATAACAACAACAATAATAGCAACAATAACAACAATAGCAGTGAAGCAGTGGAAGCACCAAAGGAAGAAGAAGAGTACAAGCCCCGTGTTGGTACCAAATTCACAATTAAGCGCAAACCTTAATGAAACCGAATCTGTAGTGTATCGTTATCAGGTTCCGCATCAGACTCATCGTCTGATGCCTCTGTGGCCGCCGTATCGTCTTCGTCAAATAGCACAGGCACGGCTCTACAATTACCAGCCGCCACAGCCCGCTTCCTGCACTCAATCATCGCCGCCACTTCGGCATCCATACGATTCAACCGCATCCTCTTATAGCCCTTTGCATCAGGATGCATAATAACCAAATACATATCCGCCACATCGAGTCCATAATAGGTCTCCAGAATCCACCGATATACGTTCAATTGAAGACTGTAATGCCAATAATTACAATCAGGCAAGTGACTCATCGGACCAAGACCACTCTGGAATGTATTGTTCGTCTTAATTTCCTTCGAGCGTTTCCAGTCATAAATCAAGAAGCGTCCATCTGAGCGCCGGCGGAAAATCCCGTCAATACTGCCGGCGAGCTTGATTTCCTCCACCCACACTTCCCATTCCATACGATAAGGCTCCAGGTCATCCCCGTGGTCCCGCCAGAAGTCCATAAAGTAGGACCACTCTTTTGTCTTTTTGACGTCAGCAGGAATGAGGTCGTGTGCATCGTTCAAGAACATCTCAATCGCCAAGTGCATTTCCGTGCCGGCGCCCGATGCCGCCGCACCATTAGCTTCCCAGCCGGCCTTGATTTCAGCCGCCGTCTTTCCATAGTATTTGCTCTGGGGCCATTTAGGAGATGACATCATTTTCGCAATGATCTCATCTGGGTTGAAATGCCCGAAGAATGCGTGCAAGAATCCTGTACAACTAATGTAGCCCTCAGATGTACCTTTAACGGTATAAATATGCGTGGGCTCGTCAAAGTGAATATGCGCATCACGAGGATGGCGATTTACGACTGCTAGGCGTTGCCAAGGGGCCGGCATTTAGGATTGTTTTGGTTAGGTACCCTATATATCCCTAATAGTCGGTCTCAAATTTATGGTGTGTAGGGCTGTATGTCAATCCCTGTAATTGTAATGGGAACATACGGTACTGAACCAACGCCTGTATTATTACCTTCTAAAAATATGTAATAATCTGTAAGTTTTAATGGAACATTTCGTGGTGCTACAACAACTGTACTTGTAGTTGCATCATATAATGATAATGTAGCAGGTGTAGTAGATTGCACATATCTCATATGGTATGTATGACCACCAACTGCTGTAAATGTTGTGTCACCATTTGTAAATACTACTAATCTATTTACTCCAGAAGTACCAATAATAACATATAAATCATACCCAGTTGGACTTGTTCTGCTTTGTAATCCAACTTTTACAATTCCACCATTCGTTGGAATAACACTAGGTAATGTAAATGTAAAATAAAAGTCTTCACCACCATATGTATCTTGCTCACTACCAAATGAACCATTAGCTAATATTGTTACACTTGCAGGCGCGGTTGAACTATTTACAGCATTTGCAGTTACACTACCTCCATTATTTCCACTTATATAATAAATATTCATTGGTAACCCTCCAGTACCACCACCGCCACTAGCATCAGATGCATTATTGCGATTGTATTCGTCTATAATATTATTATTTAGTAAAGTATATTCTGACACGGATAAACTTTGACTAGACTCTGCCATACTTGGAATTATTCCATATGGAATAGGTTGCGCCCCAGGATTACCATTTACAACTCCTCGGATTGTTAATCCGTGTTGTTTATCAAATTCATTTTGAGTTTTAAATACAAAAATATTACGTTTTTGATATCTGCTTATTACATCAGATGCATTATATGCTGCAGTTCGGGGTACTTGATTTGGTGAACTAGGTATATTTGAATAACGGCTCATCTACTATACCTTTCATATTTATCTCCTAATTTTTACTATTAGGGGGTACTGATGATTTATGTTTGAGGGGGGGTATAGCGGGTAGCGAAGATACCCCCTCTAGAAGTTGAATCCAGCCAAGTCCATAAGAATCACACCAATCTTATTTTGTCCATCAATTGCACCAGTCGCCTTCACCTTACCACCTAACTCGGAGCCTGCAGATTCAACACGGTTGAGCAAGTAGATGCCCTTTTCGCGCGCCTTCATAACAATCTCGCGGAATTTCGCATCACGCTCAAGACGCTGACGAAGACCCTCGCGAATTACATTGGGCTTCACAGCGGCCCACTGGGCGTCGTCAAACACTACATTATAGCGCTTTGTATTCAGGACTGACTTTGTGGAATAGTCCTGGATTTCCTTCATTTCTGCTTTTAGGAGGAGTATGTCCTTGTCGTAATTGAGGGCATCCTTGCCGACAGTCTGTGCCAGCCGCTCACGGATGTATTTCTGGTGAATTTCACCTTCACGACCGAAGAGCGAGACGGCCAGCTCTGGCTTATTACTTGCAAGCTTGAATTTCATCGCGGCAATGTAATGCTCCACACTGGGATACTCGACCTCCTGTGTTCCGCCTGCACCATCCTCCATTGTGTCTGTAATAGGGAATGGTGTAATAGTCGCCAAGTAAGACCGTGCATCCGTGTATTCCTTACCCATAAGAAGCTGGTCGCCAAGTGGGGCTCCTACGAAGAACTGGAAGAGTTGCTTAGGAGTGAATTTGCGTTCGACCGTGATCTTCTCAATCATCACTGTACGAGGAACATCCACTGGCGCACCAGGGCCGCCTGTAGTTGGTGCTGCCCCCGTTTCTCCCACCGCGACCGTGTTTGTTGCACCAAGAGGACCAACGGCCTCAATCTGGGGGGCAGGCGCAGCCGCTTCGAGTGCAGACAGGGCCTTCTTGGACATACGTGAGTTGCGCTTGGGGGCCGCGCTCACAGACACTTCAGGTGAGCCCGCGTTTGCCTTTGCAGCTGCCTGTAAGTCGGCTGGCACCGCGGCAAGCGTGCGATTCACGAGCGCCTCCTTCGCACGCTGTTCAAGTACAGGAATAGACTTCAGGGCTGTCGCCGCTCGCAGAGACAGAGCAGCAATCTTCGCCTCCTCTGTTGCAATCGCAGTCTTCGCCGTCTCGTCCATCGCTGCCGCCATCTCGGCTGTAATATCCCCTACAGGCCCCTCGCTCTTGCGCTTGAAGATGTACCAGCGGTTCATAAACGAGAAGTCCTGGAGGTCGTTGCTCATTGCGTACTTCTTTGTCGCAGGCCCACCACGCTTCCCACGACCAATCCCCATCGCCATCTTATAGCTTACATTGAACATACTCGTGCTCTGCTGGAGACCAAGCGCCGCCGCCTCTTGGTCGTCCAGGAGCTTCAGACCAACCCGCTCCATCTGCTTTACAAGTAGTGGGAACGGAACAAGGAACTCCTTCTGCGCCCCGTCCAGGCCGCCGAGCTCCACCTCAATCGCTAGACCGAGACTGTCCGTTGTGTCATCAATTACGGCCGCCGAGTAGCGCTTACGCACCGTCCAGCTCTCGTCCTTCGCCTGAATCACATCGTTCTCGCCTTTATCCGCCAGACGGCGGAACACCGTCTCCCCATCAAAGCCACAGCCGACAAAGTAGCCACCGACCTTCACGATTTCGGCCAGGTTCTGCATAAACCCGGCGAGTTTCTCTGCATTCTCGAAGAACTCGTGAATCCCGAACATACAGCTCACCACATCAGCCTTTTTGCCCAGGGCACTCGCATGCGTACCAATGTATGGGAGAACACGCTCCTCTACCGTACTGTTTCCGAAGAGAGTACGCAGAATCGCTCCCTCCTCCGATGTAGCACCCGCATCACCCGATACAAGTCGTTTGGATGCATCCGCAATTGCAAACACCATTGGGGGAATTAGACCAGGCTCCGTTGCGTCCGTCAGCTGCTTCATATAGCGCTTGTAGGCGCCCGTGTTCGGGTTCTGAATAACATCCGCGTTCGAATCCACGCCGAGTACGAAGCCGGCCTTGTGTGCAATCCACTTCAGCATATCACGCCCAGGTCCGCAACCAATATCCACGAGCCGCTTCGCCTCCTCGCCACCCCGCATAACAGTCCCCAGCAAGATACGGTCCTTAATCCATCCATTATGGAACTCGCGCATAGGGTCAATACTTACACTCTCCTTCTTTCGCGGCTTCTTCACCATTCCCGTGCGCTCCCCCGTACCCTCCGTAATAGCCTGCAACTCCTCTTCAAGAGGCTGGTCAGAGCCCGTAGTAATCATATGGAGGGTCACGGGATTGTGAATGGAGTTCCATACATCGTTTGCCACAGCATCGTTGTTCATCGTACGACCTTTTGCACCACGTAGGAGTCGCTCGGTCTTATCGTGGCGCACACGCATAGGAATCCAGCGCCATCCCTTTTCGCGTGAAGGGTCGTAGCGCATTTCCACAATCGATGGGTCGTAAATAGGCTCCCCGAGCTCCGTAATAGCATACTCATTATCGGTCTCTCCATCACGCTCCACCACGCCATAACAGATACTTGCCATTGTGTCAGGGTATTCAATAGGATTGAACAATGCCGGCCTGTAATTGTCACGGCGCTTCTCCTCGGCCGTCGGTAGCGGCTGGTTCATCAGGATGGCCGAACGAGGATCCACGAAGGCAGGGTGGCGCGAGCTGCCAACATAGAGACGCATTGTCTTGTAGCGACGAATATTGTCATTCTCATCATAGCCGGTCAGAATCTCATCCTCCTTCATGTTATCAAGACGCTTTTCGTAATTCACTAGGAAATCGACGGTGTTCTCGGACGCTGGCTTCCACTTGAACTGCTCCGCAAACGTCGCACCAGGGGCCTTCGGAAGACCCATTGCATTCGGTGTGAAGATGAGACCGTCCGTGTGATACACCTGGCGAATGGCGAGAATGTCGGCGGCCTTTCCGAAGATGGACGCATCCCCTTCGGCACCAAACAGGAACGTCTTAGGAGCTACGATAAGCTTGTTGATAGCCGTCACACCACCTGCAACAATCGCCGGCCCCTCACCCTCCTTCCACTTATTGTGCCATTCCTCCATGTGCTTCATACGACCATTGCCGGCTGCATCGATAAACGGCTTCTCACTCACATTCTCCCCCTCGCGCCAGTAGTAAATGTCGAAGTAGAGGAACTGGTTGAGCGGCTTGCCCTCGCTTGTCTGAGTAATCCACTCACCGTCCAAGAGAGTATTTGCAAGGTCCTTCATACGGAGTCCCGTGCGATACACATTCATAGTCATATCGATAAGGAAGAACTCGCCATCAGGGTCACAGTAGCCGTGGCAACGCAGCCCATCGGCCTTGTCCGTCACGTTATAGCCCCCACGAATGTTCGGAATCGTCGGCAGAACCTCGCTGACCATATTCTGGCGCACAAGCGTCTTCGGCTGCACACCACGGAAACGGTCGGACTTCGTCAGTTCCTTATAGGCCCCGAGAACCCTTTCACGCTGACTATTACGGATGAGTAGGGTGTTCTTCTGGATGCCACGGAGAATCTCACCAATTCCACGTACAAGATTACGCATTGCGATGGCCTCGTTGTCCGTACCCTCCCGTAATAGCTCGACTTCGACCTCGTACTTGGGTGGGCTCTGGAATACGCCGGCCTCCAGGAATGTCTTTGTCTGTTTGTACTTGCCGCCGACCGACTGTGAAGAGCGGACCATCGAGAGGTCAAAGCGGACCCCCTCGCCCTCGAATGACCAACGGCGGATAAGACGGAACGACTTCTTCTCAACTGCCCACGACTTCATCATATCCATCACACTCGGGTCGTCAGCGGCCAGGGCCATTTCACGCCGGTTCTTGACACGCACACCATACTCGAGGAAGTCCATCTGGGCCTCCACTGCAGTAATATCCTTGACCATCGCCTCGAACGGCTTCCCGTCCATTACATTGTCACGGCAATACTGCTGGATTTGACCAAGCCCTGAAAGTGTAAAGCGGATATTCTTCGAGGAATTGGCGCCGGTCTGCTTGCTCACAATAACATTAAGCTTGTCCTCCTGCGGAACGGCGGCAAACCCTTTCTCGCGGAGTCGCTTACAGACGGCCAAGAATGTCGTAGAGTCGATGCCGGCCTTGCCACCGAATGTCGCCTCTAATTCTTGGTCCTTGTGCTCCCACCATTCCTTGATGAGACGCTTTAGCTTTTCGGCTTCTGCACTAACGACTTCCATTTAGGCTTGTATCTACTTCTTACCTTAAATCGATGACACAGGGGTGTTTCATTTTTATGGACCAACTCTGTATCTACATCACCCTAATAGTCTCTCCGC
>JACCDW010740313.1_pt1 | contig 10574 bp, 13 predicted proteins | sample 7449781 | NCBI WGS metagenome assembly JACCDW01 (sample SAMN15323449, study PRJNA562643) | freshwater metagenome | isolation source: river surface water | place: USA:Blue River Watershed | collected 2017-08-18
CCAGCAAAGCCGGAGTCATCGGCTTAACCCGTGATCTTGCCGCTCAATGGACAGGTCGTAAAAACATCAGAGTCAATGCGCTCGCACCTGGTTTCTTTCCATCTGAAATGAGCGATGAACTTCCTAAAGACATGGTCGAAATGATCAAGATGTTCACACCATCGGGTCGCCTAGGCGATCCTGAAGAGCTCGCAGCAACATTGATCTGGCTAGTAAGCGATGCATCAAGTTATGTCACCGGAATCACCGTTCCCGTTGATGGCGGATTGGTCATGCCGTAACTTGACCAAGAAATAGTGGAGTTTCGTGGGGGAGTTCCTCATAATTACCCCATGCGTAAAAAGTTGCTGGTGTTACTGTCCGTAATTCTTTCTCTTTCCCTAATCAATGCTCCTTCAAACGCAGCCGTTAAAGCTGGTGCTAAGTGCACCAAAGCGGGAGCGACATCAGTGTCAGCAGGAAAGAAATACACGTGCGTCAAGTCTGGAACAAAACTTGTTTGGAATAAAGGTGTGACGGTTAAGGCAGCAGCAAAACCAGATTTGAATCCAGTATTCAAACCAGTGGAACCAACTCCTACGCCAACTCCTACGCCAACTCCGACACCAACCCCAACCCCAACTCCAGAAATTCAACTTCCAACAGAAGGATCGCTGTGCCCAGTTGTCGGCACGAAAGTTTCAAACAGCACCGGCACGATGCGCTGTTCATGGGGTGGTCATGCAAATACCACGGAAGAGGCAAAACAACGACTTCAGTGGCGTAAATTCACAGTTGTTAAAGTTTCTACTTCTCAATCAAACAACTACCCATCGACACCTGTAGAAAATGCCCAGTGTTCTAATGCTGGTGACACATTTGATATCGCTGGGGGAGTTCTAGAGTGTCGCTGGGTTGCTGGCAAGCAAAGAAAATGGATCAAGATCAATACAGTAAAGAACACTTTCACTAATGCAAAAAGCCCGGTATCAATCGATGTTTGCAAACTTCAGACCAGTGCATCTAAAGCAGATAGAACGGGTCGAAACTCTGGTGGTGGCATTGTTGGATTCCCGCTAGTGGATAGCGATAAGCATCGCATGCAGGTGGATGGAACAAACGAAATACTAATTGTTCCAATAGATTTCCCAGATTTTCCTGGTGGCTCTGGACTTACTGAACAACTTGAGTACGACAAGAAGTGGCTGACTAATTGGTATGACTATTTCAGCAGTGGCAAATCTAAGTTCAATGTGACGACAATAAATCAGTGGCTGAGAATGCCTAAAGACAGGTCGGCTTATCCAACAGATGCGAAGAGCACTGATGCCTTGGCAGCTGACTCGACATTCAGGCAGGGAAATCAGGCTCAAGCATTTATAGATGAGATTACAAAGGTAATTGACCTACGTAAATTCTCTACTGTCTTTGTTTTTTATCCTGATGGTAACTATGCAATGAGCGATCTAATTGTTCGTATGCACACCTTTAAGACTAAAGAGGGTAATTTCCCAATGAATTTCTTTAGCTGGGGTCGTAATCTCGAGGGAATGGAGACCCTGAAGTGGTCTTATTACATCCACGAGAATCTGCATGACTTCAACATCATTGGACATGCGCCAGGCAATGGCTGGCCACTTGGAATGATGACAAACCAATCAGGAATCAGTTATGCAATAAACCCATGGGAACAATTCGTTTTAGGATGGTTACCTTCCGATCAAATCTATTGTGATGACGCAGCAAGCCTTAAGCCTGTAACGATTTCACTGTCGCCGATTGAACGTGAAGATAAGCAAACAAAGATAGCAATCATCAAGTTATCTCCGACAAAGGCAATTGTTGTGGAATCCCACGGAATAGATAAGTGGAGCTCATTGAATTTCGGTGATCGGTCATTCCCACCAGGTTTTTACTCTGTAATGGCGTACGTCGTAGACCTAGATAAGGCTGTTGCAGCTCCAGTTAACAATGACGGAAGTTCTCAAGGAAATGACGAATGGGCTTGGGCTGTTTGGCAGAAAGTGAATGGCGGCTCATCCAATGGCTACTACAGAAATGTTGGTGAAGGTAAGGAATTAGCAGACTACGTGGCAGTTCTTGGCGATTCATTTGTAATCGAAGGCGTCCGAATCAAATTTGTCGGCACTGGAGATTACGAAACCATCGAGATTTCAAAGGCTTAGTAGCGAATGATGATGTCTCAGGCCACCAAGCCTGCAGATTCTCACTAGAGTTACCCCAACAACTAACAAGGAGAACACCTATGGGCGCATGTCAGTGTGGATACACAACAGATCCAGAAAAGAACTGCAACGGCACTCACAACGTTTTTAAGGCTGTAAAAGCCGATCTCATCGCAAAGCTTGAAGCTGCAGGCCACACAGATGCAGCGGAGTTGCTGAAGCAGAAGTAGATGGCAATGAACGTCAGCAAATCTCGAATCGCAGTGGCTGTCGTTCTCTTGCTTGCATTAACCACACCTCTTCATGCGGCAGCTCCCAAAGCAGGTGCTGAATGCACAAAGGCTGGATCAACAGCTACAGCATCTGGGAAGAAGTTCACTTGCATTAAATCTGGAACAAAGCTTGTCTGGAACAAAGGCGTTGCAATTAAGAAGCCTTCACCGGTAGCAACACCTACGCCTACTCCAACCCCAACACCAACGCCTACTCCAACCCCAACACCAACGCCTACTCCAACCCCAACACCTACGCCAACTCCCACAGTCACGCCAACACCAACACCAACCCCAACCTCTAAGCCTTGGACCGCTCCAACTGCTCCGACAGATTGGAAGGATGTAGTTCAGAATGCAGATGGCATCGCGTACTGGGCCTGGAAAAAGAGTGCCCAGAAGATTGAATCCTCCGCATCCAAACTTGGCGTAATGGAAATTCTCATTAGCCCAAATGGCGTTCCTGATAATCCTGTTCCATTGGTGGCTATTAATTTAGTTTCACGCTTTAGCGCAAATTATGAAGAGCCTCAAAAGGTTGTGATTGTCTATGCAGGAGAAAAAGATATTGCATGGGGACAGAAACAAATCGATGAATTCTGTGCTGGGCGAACATGTGGTTACGACGTCTCTGGAGAAGCGAAGAAAGCATGCGACGTACCAACGACGCCTTGTTGGGGTGGATTGGCTTTGCGGAATCGAGTCACAAATGTTCCAATGATCTACATGACCGCCAGTGATTGGGGTAAAAAAGATCCTGGTCATACATCAGGCACATTAGAAGCTCACGAGTACTTTCACACTGTTCAAGGGGTCTTGTTGGCTCAGCTTGGATGGGATCGAGTGCCTCGTTGGCTCATCGAAGGTGGCGCTACTTTCGTCCAACGCGCAACTGTTTATCACACTGATTTTGATAAGTATGAGATTGAAAGAGCGAGAGACAACTCTGAGACCCTCTTTAGAAATAAGAAGGATGCTGCCTGGATTGAAAAGTTTCTCGATCCTGACTACATCACTGGTTGGGATAAATGGAACGGCAACGAGTACGACCGATGGGCGGTTTACGATGTCGGATCACTGGCTTCAGAAGTCATGGTTTCGATTGGTGGGCCAGATAAATTCATGGATCTATACAAAGTAACAGGAAGTGGCAAGAGCTTTACCCAAGCTTTCGAGAGCATTTATGGAATCTCATGGCGAGATGGCGTAAGAATAATTGCCAATGCGATAGTTGCGCAGCAGAAGTAGTTATTTTTCGGTACCGATGGGTGCGATGAAAGAAATCTTGACCATTCTTTCGTAGATTTGGAGCGCTCTTTAATTTACTCTTAACGCATGCGGCACAAAGGTCAACTATTAATCGCTATCGCTTTGACGGTGACCCTTGCAGCCCCTGTTCAAGCAGCAACGCCCAAAGCCGGTGCCAAGTGCACCAAAGCTGGATCAACAGCAACTACTGGAGGAAAGAAGTTCACCTGTGTTAAGTCAGGAACAAAGCTTGTTTGGAATAAGGGCGTAGCAATTAAGAAGCCATTACCAGCAGCAACACCTACGCCGACACCTTCTCCATCCCCAACGCCAGAACCATCCCCAACGCCGACTCCTACGGTCACGCCAACACCAACACCAACGCCGACCCTAACCCCAGCTCCTATTGTTTTAACGTGGGACAACATTGCAGCCAACATTGGTGAGATTCCAGCGAATGTTTACAAAAAAAGTCAGCTTCACTTCGATCCTAGTTATCAATTTAAATTCAAACTAAATGTTTTAGTGGGGCCAAATACAAAACCAAGCGTTATAAATCCCGCCGCTGCAATTACGTACGCAGCCAGCATGATGAGAAACTATAAGCAGCCAGATGAAGTTTGGGTGATTTATTACAATTTCATTGATAAAGATTGGGCTAAGAGAGTTTTCCAAGAAAAAGATGGAGCGCCGTGGTTGGCCACCCAAGTTGATGGAGCTTGTCCAAATGAAGATAACTGTGAAAATGGAAGCGGAGGTAACTTACGAAACTGGCAAGGCTTTGCGCAGATGGGTATTCCAAAGAATCCTTGGTGGTCAGATCGAAGTCAACACCCAACTCTAGACATTCACGAATTCACACACGTTGTACAGTCTTATCAAAGAAAACCAGTATTCAGCGATTGGACAAGCGAGAACCCTGCATGGTTCTCTGAAGGCCATGCGACTCTGTTCGATAAACTTGGGTCTTCAAATACCTTAGAGTCGTATAGATTTCAGAGAAATTGGGTAATTAACAGACTTCCTGCCGATGAGACTCTCAAAGATTTCTCTGTTGCGAACATAATGCGTTTCTATGACGCTCTGGCACCAGGGAAAGTGAACCCCGCTATGCGGAACTACGTTTACACCCTGGGCTTTTCAACCCTTGAAGCACTTGTCGCGATTGCAGGAATAGATTCTGCAATGGAGCTGATTACCCAAAACACGACTGGAAAGACATTCAATCAAGCATTTAAGAATGTCTATGGAATTGAGTGGGCCACCGCAGCCCCAATCCTCGCCGAGGTTGTTTCGAAACAATACAAAGGCTAAGCCCTGACAAGCACAGAAAAACTAGTTTGTTTTGTAGAACTATAGGAACTACAGACCGCTATGTGGTCAAAGACCGGTCAATAGAGGAAAATACCGAAACCATCTTAGAGAAACGATCAAACTTTCTTTTCTTGACTAGAGAAAAACCTGACTCCTTCCTCTATACCTAATACCTTATGAAGTTGTTTGGTCTATCCTTTTGAACATGACTGAATTAACTCCTGCAGGTAAACCTTGGTTCAAGAAGAAAAGAATCATGATTCCTTTAATTTTTGTTTTACTTTCCTTGATAGGAAGCGTGACAGGTGGCGATTCCACTCCAGATCCACAAAAGGCTCAAGAACAAGCACAAAAGGCAAGTGATGAACTGGCAGATAAATACACGGCCGAACCTGCTTGGTATCCCTCAGACTATATTCAGTACTCAGATGACCTTGCAGTTAGGTGGGGAACAAGTAAAGAAACAACGTGTTCTTATAGTTCAGGTTCATGCTGGTCTTTGATGGTTATCTCTAAGTCAGGTTGCTCATCGAGCTTGTATGGAGAAATAAAGATATTTGATTCAAGTGACGTGCAAATTGATTACACCAATGACACAACATCTACAGTCTCACCTATGCAAAAGGTTAAACTCACTTTTGATACTTTCAATGAACAAGCTAAATCTGCGCAAATCGGTGAGCTAAGGTGTTATTAAGTTTATGAAAGACATTAGACCTTTTGGCTGGGTAATTATTGGCATTAATGCTTACATTCTCATCTCATTCTTCTCTGGCTATGATGTGAATGCAGATGACACTTCTAATGGAATCGCCATCATGGTTATAATCTTTTTCTTGGCGATTCTAAACACCTTCCTTTATGTCCTATACAGGGTTACGGGAACCAAAAAGCGCGAATGCCCTGCATGCGGCGTGAATGTGAAAAAAGGGTTAACGGTCTGTCCATCTTGCCACTTTGATTTTATGAAAGCAGCTAAAGGTTTAGACACACATTAAAACAATTCACCATCATTTAAAAGAGGGCGCTACAGATAAGCAAAAGCTGGAATTATCAGCGACTAATTGATCCACACATTTCGGTCTACAACGGTGATGGTCGAATTCAGTGCGTCGCATAGCTCTTCTGCGAACTTTGTTCCTGAAATTTCTTCGAGCGCATCCTCGATCTCTGCATCTGCTGCAATCCCAAACATCTCTTTCATCTTTAGATACTCACTGTCGGGCATCACGAACTGCACCTCCATGTCGGTGGAGAAAGCTGTCCCTGGCACACCGCTAGATTCAAATTCGAAGTGAACACCTTTTTCGGTGACATCCCAGTAGTAGAGAACTTCACCCTCTTCATTAATCAACTCATTTTGTTTCACAGGCATAAGCATCTCCTCAAACAAAGTGTCTAGTTGATTTCTAAACCCTTCCCACATGCACCCACTACATTGCACATCTGGGTCATCGCCATTCAAGACACAGCCACCTGATGCGAAGCGCCTGTGATCAAAATCCTCACCCGGCATTCCCCAGAGAAGTCGCCTGATCACACCGACCTTGTGACATTCAGGGCAGGTCAGTTTCCTAAATACTTTTCGCTCTGAAGCACCCATAGCTTGAACTTAGAGGTGACCGCTGACAAAAAATGTTCTCGCGCCAAGGAATTTTAATTTGGCGAACATTGGCTCATACCCTTAGAAATCAGCCTTGATGTGGTTCTAATGACGCCGGATCCATGGCGGACTTTGAAGGCGTTCCGAGCATTTTGCGCATGGCTAATCCAATGTGGTAACCCAGATTCACCGGAACTGCATTTCCAATTTGCTTGTACTGGGACGAAACACTTCCCGCAAACGCCCAGTCATCTGGAAAGGTTTGGATACGCGCATACTCTCGCACAGTCAGGGGTCGCGTCTCCCTTGGATGGCAACGTTCAGTTTGTTTTTGGGCGGGATTGCAAGTCAAAGTCAAAGACGGCTCCGACCAAGAGAGTCTTCTCGCCATTCCCGTTTTCCCGCCACCCAAATGAAAGCTTCCTCCCATAAACTCTTTTTGAACATCCAATGGCAAGTCCCGCCAATAGCCACCTTCCGGAACCATATCCATGACTTCCTTTTTAGTAGGACTGTATTTTTGGCCTTCCGAATGAGGGACAGACTTTAGTGCTGCTCTCAAATTGATCGTGTAATCTTTTTCAACAGGAAAATAAATTGACTCCTTAATATCCTTTCGAATCCCAAAAATGATCAATCTCTCCCGTTTTTGTGGAACATCAAGAAATTGTGCTCTAAGAACCTTATATGCAACTCGATAACCTAGATTTTCTAATTCACTAATGATTACGCTTAGTGTTCTGCCATCATCATGATTCATTAAGCCCTTAACATTTTCACCAAGGACAATCTTCGGTTTTACTTGTGAAATGAGTCTTGCATATTCGTAAAACAAAGTCCCTCTGGTATCTGCAAAGCCTAAACTTTTTCCCGCATATGAAAAGGCCTGACAAGGGAATCCACCTGCCATGATGTCGATTTGACCCCGATACTCATCTAAGTCAATTTCCAAAACGCTCGCACAAATCGAATTCCATTTTGGTCGATTTTGTTGAAGTGTTTTTATGGAGTCTTTGTCAAAGTCTACGAGAAGTTGTGATTTTATGGCGGCATTATGCATTCCAAGAGCCAAGCCACCTGCACCACAAAATAACTCAATTGATGTTAAATTTGATTTAGGTGCAGTTAAAACTTTCCAGGGTTTATCTGAAGCTGAACCCTTAGTATTTACACGAAGGATTTCATCATGGGAAAAAAGTCTTTCGCCGTGCGATCCCTTAGTAGCTTTAATGAGCCCCTTTTTCTCCCATCTTCTGATTGTGTCTGATGAGACGCCCAGAAGCGTTGCTGCCTCATGGACTGGGAGAAATGCATTTTGGGTAACCTTTGCCATATGCAGAGGTTATCAACTCCCACTGACATTAGGCGTTAAATGCATCCTTAGCGATCTTAAGAATTGTGTCAGTAGCTTTTAGGGTCAAAGCGCCTTTTGACATGGACGCGACTGCTTTGTTTACCTGACCATAAACTTCAAAGATGGCGTCCGGATGTTCATAAGGGGCATTTGGAATGCCTGGACGCTCAGAAGTAGTAATTGCCCACAATATTCGTCCATCCATTTCCAGGATACGGTCATCTGCAGGTTTTTTTGTTTTATGCTTTGCAACTGATGGCGTGAAGTGAATTGGGCCTTCTAGGTGCGTTCTCTTCTCAGGAAGAATATAAGCGAAAGCTGCTCTGTATCCGCTATATCCGCGATTGGTCCACTCCAGTAAATTATCGTACGTTTGGTACAGATCCGATGCCTTGACGGTATTGCGACGTGCCTTCAATTCAATGATTAACTTACGCTTGTGATTTACCAGATCCGGGTTACCGTTACTTGTAGGCAGCTCTTCCCAGTCCGAATGAAGAGCGAGAAGTTTTTGGTGAAAGTATCCAAGCTTCATACTTCTGATTCGATAAAGCTGATCAATGGCAAGTCTTTCTTCCCAATCTATATTTTCCCCTAGATTCTTTAGATCGAGTAAGACGTTTAGTGGGTCAATTACCTTTTTGCTAACCTTCTTCTTGGCTGCAGGTAATTCATCTCCAAGTTCGGCGAGTAATTGACGAACAGAATTTTCAACCGCTGACTGGTTTAAAATCGACAATTGCTGCCTCCTTCAATCGCGAACTAAATTTGAAACTTCTCTTCAAGTGTAAACGACTTTGACTCAGATAAAATGCAGAAACTCTCAATTGTAAGTGCGTGCGTTATCAAGAATTCCTATAGTTTTGGGAGTATCTCCTTTAAATCCTGGGTTTCCAATAAACACTCTCTCCATCCCTCTTCAATATCCCGTACTCGATCATGTACCTGCGTAAAGCAGCGGTGTCTGGGTGGAACTTGGCAATGATCTCGTTGAGTTGCTTCTCGGGGTAATTGGTATCGGGGGAGAGCTCCGAGGCGATGTGGCGCAGGACCGCGAGCTTCTTGTGGAGCTTTACGGGAATGCTGATCAGGGTGCCATCGGGGCGGAAGAACTGGTCGATCTGTTCAGTCATGGGTGAAGTGTAGAAGAAATTATTCTGTAGGGGCTTTTGCTAAGTATGGGAAGTAATCAAGAGTGATCCAACCAGCCTTGTCATAGAGGAACTTACCTGCGGTTGTTGCATGAAGGTAGAAACGCTTTGCTCCTAGGTCTTTATGAGTCTTCATGACATAGGAGAGCAGCTGAAGACCATAACCGTTTTTCTGGTGAGCGCCAGGTGTTCCCATATTCCAGATGCCGACCGAGTCGTTGTGAACCATTGCGGTGACGAGAGAGACCATTTCATCTGCCTTGAATAACCCATAGAAGATTTCTTGCGGTGCTACGAAGAACATCTGCTGAAAGACATCTAACTCTTCATCATTCATTTCATAAACTTCACGGAAGATTTCACGCATAACCGGAACATCATCAGGCGTTAACCGGCGAATGGTGAGTCCATCACGGAGCGTGAAGGAGTCCATAGAATTATCTGCAGCCCACATCATGAATGGGACGCCACCGTAGTTTTTGAAGCCATGCTTTTCTAAAGCCTCTAAATGAATAACTCCAGGACCTACCAAGCGAATATTTGCGGATCGACCATACTTCTCAAAGGCTGCTAGAAGTTCATCAACGATCTCTTTGCGACTTGAATAAATGGATGCACCATTTAATGAGGCAATATTTGAGTCGCCCAACATGAGGTTCCATCCATCATTCCTTTCGACCACAGCGTTAGACATTTTGCTGACAAAAAGAAGACCGCCCTCCCCGAACTCAGTGAGCATGGCGAGGCGTTGTTCATAGCTTGTGTACATCTGGAAAGTTTAGGGTCGGGTTGTTGGGAAATCTAGAGTGGTGAAGGGATAAAGTTCAGGCATGACAACTCTGGGGCGCAGTAAATCTGCATTGCTAGTTATCGATGTTCAAAATCAAGTAGTCGATGGTGCCTATAACAAGGATGCGGTGATTGCTCAGATCAATGTGGCGGTTTCTAAGGCGCGAGCTGCGGGAGTTCCTGTGGTGTGGGTGCAGCACTCGGATGATTGGATGGCGATTGATTCAGAGGATTGGCAGATCGTTCCGCAGTTGGTGCCGGCAGAGGGTGAAGCTCGAGTGCGTAAGTTGTATCGCAACTCTTTTGAGGCAACTGATTTAGAAGAGGTCTTGGCTGGGTTAGGTGTGGGGCATGTGTATGTGTGTGGAGCGCAGACAAACAACTGTGTGCGCTTTACAGGACATGGTGCGCTTGATCGTGGATATGACGTGACCTTGTTGATGGATGCACACACGACCACTGATTATTCATTTGCTGACCAGGTTGTTCCGGCTGAGGTATTGGTGCGTGACTTAAATGCATCATTTAGCGGGGAAGCGCTACCTGGGCGCAAGGCTGATGCGATGGTTGTAGATAAGGCGTTTGCGTAAGTGGAGATTGTTCGTAAAGGTTTTCAGCTTTTGTTGGGGCTTGCGCTGGGTTATGCCGGTATTGGGCACTTAACAACTAGCCGTCAGG
>JACCDW011765960.1_pt1 | contig 10574 bp, 11 predicted proteins | sample 7449781 | NCBI WGS metagenome assembly JACCDW01 (sample SAMN15323449, study PRJNA562643) | freshwater metagenome | isolation source: river surface water | place: USA:Blue River Watershed | collected 2017-08-18
GTACCCCCCTGCCTCTCACCGCAATCATGTCTCAAGCCATCAGCAACCCAGCTCTCCTACAGGTCGGCAAGACCTACACTTTCACGCGTGCCATCAATGGCTTCTCCTACAAGGCTACCTTCACTGGCACTCGCCAAGAGCGACCTTCTGAACAGGGCTTTTGCCGCGGGCCCGAGGAGACCGTCTATGAGTTCAACTGCGAGTACCCGAATGGCGCCAAGTCCCCCATGTGGGTCTGGACGCAGGACGTGATCAACGGTGCCTACACAGACGGCCATTGGACCGCGTAACTCTGTTCTTGCCAGCAAACACACAGAAAAACCCAACAAAAAACAAATCTTTTTTTTGATTTATGTTTTAAAAAGACAAATCAAAGAAACCACAGAACTTTTTGAATTTCGTTCAAAAAAAATTGAAAGCCATATTGCCGTCATATGTAATCCGCGCAAGCCACAGCATTCAAGTCATCACGCCTTCTTGACCCCGTTCAAGTTCACGCCTCTTTGCCTTCACAGCAAATCAAGCCACAATGGATGCTCTTATCGCTCTGAACCGTCGCGAGCTTGCCCTCCAGGCAGAGCTGGATGAGATCCGCACACAGAAGGCGGCTCTCTTGGCAACTCTGGCGAAGCCGGCAGCAAAGCCCGCCACACTTCTGACCCCCACCAAGGTCGCAGCAGCTGCAGCACAGCCACCACCCGCCCCCAAGAAGATCACTATTCGCCGCAAGAGCGACTCTTCAGCGGGTAGCGTGCCATCTGTCGCCTCCGCCCTTAGCGCAGCTGCTCCTCTCAACGAGGACGCCGTCGTGAAGCACTGGAAGGCCTTCAAGAAGGCCAAGCAGGAGCAGATTGCCGCCGCCCAGCCTGGATGGGGCAAGGCACGCGTCAAGACCGCAATCCAGAATGCTTACACCCTGGAGCATCCTGCGCACGCGGCGACCCTCGACAACCTACAGAAGGAGAAGCAGGCAGCAAAGGAGCCCCGCGGACCATCTGAGTGGCTCCAGTACGTCGCAGCTGTCAAGGCAGAGCTCGGCTGCTCTCACAAGGAGGCCATGGTAGAGGCCGGTCGCCGGCGTGCCGCAGCCGCCAAGGAGGCCTAAGCGCTCTCCTACACTCCTACTTGTACAGAATTATATAGAAAACAAAAAAACAAAAAGACCTGGAACATTTTTATGGTAAATAATCACTCTGACAAGTAAGGAATGACTTCTTCTTGTGAAGATGACCTTGAAGTCTTTCGTCAGCATTCCGGTGAATGCTGGAATGATTCAATACAAAACTTCTTCATGTTTGGTTCTGGAATTGGCAACCAGGTCCGCGAAATCCTCAGCCGCGCCTCGGCCACCGAATCCTTCCGCACATGGATCTCCTCGCCCAAGACGGAAGCATGGTTGAAGAAAGAATTCGCCGCGTTCAAAGACCCAACTCTCCTACCTGTCTTTCAGAGCCTGGCCATAGCCTATATTCAATGCTTCAAAGAGCGCATTGATAATTGGGAAGTACAACGCAAAGCGAAACTCAAAGTCATGAGCCGCAGACGTGCTTCTTGTGTATTTAGTCAATGCTCTGCTGCCGCCGGCATGTATGCTTCTGAACTCCTCTGGACACCTGAAGAGGGCGCTGCCATTGGTCGCCCACCGAATCTCATCACACCAGAAATACTCGAAGGACTTCGTTCTGGTGCTATTGATCCGGCCAAAAACGCGCAAATGAACCGTGAAGCAGATCGTGTTCAAAAAGGCTACACCATCTGGTCCGCATATCGTTTCCTACGTGTCCTTATTTATTACTTCACTAAGAAAGATCGCTATATTCCTCTTGAACAGCTCTCATCTGTACCTGTTGAAACACTCGCTAAGAAAGCATTCTTAATTTGTGATTTTAGCATTGATTTTCCAACCTTCTCAAGTATCTATCAAGTTATGAAGCGAAGTCACTCTATAAACATCTTTGCTGCTGGTTTCAATATTCTTAAAGGCGTGAATTATCCAATAGGTCATCAACTCCAACTTCTGGCATGTGATACACATACACGTGATGAGTACATCTATGACGACAATGCACATGTTCTTCAAAAAGTAAAATGGGCCAAGATGTTTGAACCTGGTTCTAAGAGCTTCTATTTACGTTGGCATGATGATAAGCAACTAGATGCTCGTGTTGTTGAACGGATATTTCTCATGCTTTTTAGTGCGCAAGCATTTGTTAGCGGCGGCGCACGTACCACTGAAAAGATGCGCGAGAATTATCATAAACTAGCCAAACAGGAAGAAGATCCACTTCTCAAAACACCCATGACCTATCTGGCCAATTTTTTGGACTCAAATGATCTCACAACACGTGAAGAAGATAAGAAGTCTTTTTTTGATGTGATTTCAATTGATATCAAACAAAAAGCGGCTAAGATTCGTGAAGATCTCTTAGAATTTATCAAAGCACATTATGCGGATTCACAAATTATAAAGATATTTGCTTCTTTTAAACCGGTTTTAATTGTCTGTCAAGAAAGCAAATATTATTTCTTCAATAAAACTGGCTTTCTTGTTCTCACTGATGAACAACTTCAAGAAGATGGTTTAACAATTGCTGGCCTTCTCTTCTGTGAAGACTCTATGGAGAAGTATTTACATTTCCTCGCCACCGCTTTCCACACATGTAAAGCTTTCTATGATATCCGACAAGCAGAATTGATGTGGCTTACTCCCCGCCACACACCACTCCTACCTGTCGTTCCGGTTACAAACAAATCTCTCAAAAAGCGATCACTTGGCAACTTTATGAAGAAGCGCAGCTTGAAACAACAGAAGAGAACACTTTAAATAAAAGGAAAAAGAAAAAAACATCTGAAACATTTTTTATGATAAAGAATCACACACTTCTCAAAATAAATCCGGCGCTAAATTCAAATGAATAATTTAAATCAACCGTCTGTAATTAATACCGCAACTCACCCAAATTACAGACGCGAACCAAATCCTAATCTTCTAAGAGAAATACATGCGGAAGAGGCATTATTTCGCAAGCAAGATAAAGATAAATATATAAATGATAAATTTTCTAAATATGGTATAACAGATTATTGGGATAAATCTGCCATATTGAGTTCATCTGAATTATATCCTTACATTAATGCGCGCGATGATAAAATGATTAAGATATTTCTAGATACCTTTGCTATTTTCAGATTTGACAAAGAGCAGTCACGCCATTATTCTGTAGGTGCTGCTTTGACTAAATTAGAAGAAGAAGAAGATAGACGTAAATGGTGGGTAACAGCAAAGAGTTGTTATAACTCTGCTAGTTCAAAAGCATGCGAGCTTTTAGGAATTAAAAGAAATAAGACTAGACATAGTGGAGGCAAAAAAAGAAGCCGGCGCACAAGAAAATATCACAAGCGTAGATAATATTATTAGCTCTTCTAAAAACTAAACATCGTCCCAGCGCGACCACCATATACACGTAAGATATTGAATGTTTCTGCCCAAACATAAACATTCAAGTTCGGTACCTGATTTGGATCTACAGAGCCCGCAAAAGGCGCCAAGTCCAAATGAAGCCACCGCTTCAGAATCCTATCATAATTCGCTTCTCCAATTGGTGCGGAACCTGGTTGCTTTCCCTCTGCCAAAACGGAAAACGGAACCATATACATATAACGATTCACATATGGACTCTTCACGCAATCTAGTGAAGGCCAAACTGAACGCCAAAGCTGCATAGCCTCCGTGCGCTCTCTTACAAGTCCGCCTTCATAAACAATTGCCGCTGCGCGAAATGGCTCTGAATCCCGCCAGCGAAATGCCGGCAAAGGGAAGGAAAAACTAGTCTGTCGCACAGGACCAGCATCTGGCCACCAAGGCGCATTATTGTAGGGTACAGGTCCCATCTGCGAATCTTTCGTCCTAGGATCTTGTAGCTCTCGTGTTGCCAAGAACCATGCGTTCAATGCCGGCGCTTCCACCCTCTGGCCCATAAAATACAAAGCCCGCACAGGATTTGGAACCGTCAGAGGAATAGCAACACGCGGCGCACCAAGAGTCGCTACCGCCGGCAGAGCATAATGTTGAACAATTGGTATCTGTAAATCTGCTAAGCGAAAGCGATTTGCCTCTGGCTTATCTAAATAGACATATTCTGCCAACATATACGTGTCACCTAACACAAGAGGCGGCATCTTCAGTCCAGGAACTTCAGAAACAGAGTTATAAACAGGAAACCCGTCGTTCCAAAGACCAGGCACCACCGCACCACCAGCATTTGACATGTAGAAACTACTCTCCACAATTGGCCATAATGTACCACCACCAACTAAACACGGATCGGTATCTGCGGTTCCGACTAAACGAGAATCTGTATAATAAGAACCATTCAGGTTACGAAATGCAACGCCAACACGAATCATATCCGCATTTATAGCATCAACAGGAAGAGCCGCTGGACAATCACCGCGCGCAAACCAGAATGGCAACTCCACAATAACCCGCTTTCCTCCTACAGCCGAGCCATCATTTATAATTCCGTTCTCAGCATAGTCTGTCATATTTCGCCCTATAAGTTGGTTCTTCACAGTAATTTTTTCAAGCGGTGTATTGAATTCATCTAGAACCTCCAGCAAACGCCCATCCATTTGCTCCACGCGCGCACCACCAATCTCCATTGTCAGATCTTCAATAAGTGCATGTCCAATTGAATTCGTCCAATTGAAGTTTGGTCCAGCAAAGTCTTCACCCGCTGCAGCCCGAGCCGCAATCTGCGGACCGCGAATATCTGGCAACGTCGCCACGAGCCAAAGGCGCGTCACTAAATGCCCTTTTCGTGGGATCTCAACAGTCGCCCGCTGGCCAAATGCGGGTGGTCTCTCAAAATCCAATCTGTGTAGCTTCGTGGTGAATCGTCCAGCCGGTCGGAAAACTGCGCGGATATCTGCGAGCCGTGGCTGACCACGAGGTGGCTCCAACCGCTCATCTTGCATACCATTTGTCACTTGCTTTAATAAACCCGCAATAGACATCCCTCTACTTGTCCATCAAGAGATCCTTTAATCAGTGAAAATGCGGTTCGCAATACCATTCTCAAAGCGCATCCAATTCATTGCGAGCGCATACACACGAATTTCCCACGTATTTGATATTGTCTGATCAAATCCCGCAGGTACTGTAACAGCCGGAGGAGAAACGACTTGTAGAGTGATACGTGTTGTCCATGTGCGAGACGCATTCATCCATCCGCTTGGCTGATGTTTCGCCGGCGCACGAGCAAACGAATAACCATAGATACCCGCTAGATACGGTGTCAGGCCGCCCCGATGAACGCGGCAAATCTCTCTCCTGAAATAATCTCCATCTGCTTCAATAAGATCCAGACCATTAATCTGAATTTTTCCCTTCAGAACAAATGCGGGAGGTGTAATCGTCGGATCAGTAGTATCGCTAAATATGTCACCATCAATTGATGCCCTCTGGCTCTCAAGCAGCGTCGTGTAATTTGTCCATTCATTGTTGAGCACAACACCTTTGCGGCGAACAACCCAAATCAACTCTTCAACTGGATGATTTAGCTCCATTGGTAACTGGATCTCAATAGAGTCCGTCAAACCCGCCGACTTTGCGGTAACATATTTAAGAGGCTCGTCAAAAACAAATGTTTGTACTTCACGGTACAAATACTCAAAAGGCTTCTTCATATACAAATCACGAATAGGCCCATCCACAAATGAAGAACTCACTACAAGTCGGACATCTTCAAACTTCGGCTCAGCAACACCTGTTGTCACAGTTAGCGGTGTAAGTGGTGTATTGCCCCCACTCGTATCAACAAGCATATTAAAACTTTTCTGAAGAGGCGTATCTAAGCAGTTGCCACGGACACCTGTTGTTGCTCGCACAACCTCGGTAAATGGTCGTAGTTCAATATTCACGCGCACTGAACCATCACGCGCCGCCACAAGAGGGAATGCTTCGTCCGCTGGAAGACGACCAAAGTGAAATAACAGAGGACATACAATCGTGCGATTATCGGTGGGGAATGACAAGTAGGAATGGCGAATTCCCCAACGACGCAGCACCGAAATGGGCACCCGCCCAAGTGCGTCTGATGATATTCCAAAATTCGCATTAGATGATGAATTCAACAGAGACCAAATATTCAGAAAATCCCCGTCAATCACTTCCACTACTTGTCCGTCTATCTCTAACTCAGCTCTCTTAATCAAGCAAGTACCAAGTGAATTTGCGTAGAACCAAGAATCTTCTAGGTTATCATATGTCGTTTGATATGCCGTCAGACCTTGAAGAACATTTTCAGGAAACCAATGACCTAGGCGAATCTGTAAATAAAGCCCATTCAAGAAATCCCCCATACCTTTGCCAAGTTCAAACGTGAATCGCTGCCCAAACTCGGCTGGACCGGTATGGTTGTATTCAAGATGTGTCTGTGTAAATGGTATGTACCGCGTTAGCCCTGTACGTGTCCATCTCGTAACTGTCGTATCCAATGGGAAGAGTGTATCATCTTGATCATCTCTATCTGTCAGATCAAGCACAGTTGTTATATCACCTCGTGGTCGGTCAAAACCAATAGCATCTACTCTTTGAAATGCCCTATCACCATAGTTCAAGCTTATAGAACGATTCTGTGACATCTGCTACTTCTATTATATACGTACCCTTAGCCCTCTGCTAAAGAGCTTTTGGGCCAAATTTGCCTACGCCGCTGGCATGTTAAGGCTTAACAACCACAATGGAAAATCAACGAAAATGTCAAGCCCGATTGTTGCTACCGCAGGCAAAAATCTTCTTGGGAGAGGCACAAGTGTTCCTAACAACGATGTGTGGCCGGGGCGTCCTCGATGAGAAGACCTGTGATAGCCTAGGACTCTGTCGGCAGTGTGCTGGTATTTGGGGAGAACCCATACATGGGTTTGTCTGTAATGAGCCGCCGGCATTGTCTCATTGTTATGGTTCTGGATGGTTTGAGGAGCAAATCAAGATGGGTGCTAAAATTTCTGTGCGTGATCGGCTTTGGTTAAAGACCTGCGCAGATGCTGCTGCGGCGGGGCGTATTCATGCGTGGCGACAGGCGCAACTTGATGAGGAGGCCAGGCCCAAGCCGAAGGAGGCTAAACCGCCTGTAAGAATTATAATAAAAATGCCATCTAAGAAGCAAACAGCAGCACAACCTCCACCACCACCGAGCTCGCCAACTCACGGCTCTCTACCTGTCCCACCCAAGCCGGCGGTTCCGAAAGATGGCGTCAAAAAGAAGCGCACGAAGCCCGCAGCTGCGACACCCAGTCGGAAACGAAGTCCAACTGCACGAATTGCGGATCGTACTCCTAGCGCCGCAAATGCGATCGCGATTGGTGATGATTTTGAGAGGACACAACAACGTGCAGCGATGTTGAGCTCCCTCCTACATGTCTTTGAACCGGCTTTCTTTGAAGAAGATGGCGAGCCTCTTGAGATTGACGAGTATGAATATGTGAAACTTCACCATGATGGCTCTGAGCACCGACTAGTAGATGAATCAACAGGTGCTAAGTTCTCTTATAGCGTTGAAAGTGGTATCCTTCCTCTGTGATCGTCAAGTTTCAAACAAAGTTCTAAATCAGCAGAGCTCGCGAAAAATTTGATTTTTTTGTGGCCTTCAAAAGGTTAGTACCCCAACAATTACAAGTCAGTCTTTCAAGTCTTTCAAGTTCTCCGCTTCAGTTAAAGCCAAAATGTCTTCCTGGTCTCGTTCAAGTTATCGTCCCGCTGCCGCAGCTGCCACCGAGAATTTGCCAACCGATGGTTGGACAACCGTCGGTGCTCCCCGCGCAACACGTACCTGGGGTGGTGGTTCAGAGTCTTCTTCCAGTCGTTGGGCCTCCTCAGGCGGTGGTGGCGGCAGCAATCGTACTTGGGGTGGTGGCGCGCCTCGTAGCGAGATGCCGAGCGCATTCTCAAAGAAGCCTCGCGAGGATGATCGGCCGCGCCGCATGACAGATGAGGAGGTGCGCCGTGACTATATGATGAAGCAGGCTGCCGAGAAGGCGCGCCTAGAGGCCGAGCAGGCTAAGCAGATTGCCGATACTGAGGACAATTTCCCCTCTCTCTGCGCCAAAAGCGCTCCTCCCTTCGGGAACCCTCCTAAGCGCTCAACAGCGCCCGCAGCACCGCTACCCAAGAAGTCCTGGGCAGCGCAGATCAAGATTGCCAACGACGAGCACGAGCAGAAGCGCCAAGCCGACGAGCAGGCCGCAAAGGAGGCGGCCGACAAGCTCGCAGAGGGCATGACCGTCCTTCGCCTAGGCCGCAAGGATATGCGCGAGCCCTTCTTCACTACTGGTCAGATTGAGACCGAGGCAGATTTCTTCCGTAACGAGGCCATCCGCCGCGCATGCTTCTCCTCCACCATTATGGAGGAGCAGGAGAAGTATGATTATAACCGCGAGCTTAACTACCGTGAGGATGATCTTGACGATGAGCCCCCGCGTGCTTACTCGCCGCACTCTCCTACGTACCCTCATAGTTTCGATGATGAGGATGATGCTCACGAGGAGTAAATAACAAATCTAAACCTAATCACATCCAAACACAAACCACAAAAAAGACTACTCAATCATTTCTTGAATCTTTTTTTCGGCAGCGGAGGCCGCATCACGCCAGTCCGCAAAGGTGTCGCCTCCAGCCAACATCTCAGCTTGTTCTTCCACATCAAGGCACCACTCTACATGTCGCCCAGGAGCCCACGTTCGCGCAAATAGCTCTTCTTTGAATTTGGCAGTTGCCAGAGCACATTCTGTGGGAGCTCCACGACCATTCATCCACATTCGCCCGCGAGCCGCCACAATTGTCAGACCTTCACGTCGTAAAGGCATCACATTCCAGATGTCCATTGGTTCTGTCAAATCCTCAAATGTGCGATATCCACCACCCAAGTCACGACGTATATCAAACAACCGACATGTAGGAGGGATGGCGAGTGTGTGATTTGTTGATACGTTTCTCTCAGGGCCTGTGTCAGGTAAATATGCACAACGGCGCGGCCAGGCATAGTCTTGGTAATCAGTTCCTATCTGTCCAATGGCACGCCCATCGGGCGCATAAAAAACGGCTAAGAAATCATCAAGCGAAGGTCCATGCGACCCTGGTACCTCCACGATAATTAACCGCGCCGCAATATAAAACTGTTCTTGCCAAATGCTGCTCATCCCATCAATCCACCATTTATGCTGTCTTCTACTTGTCGGCACTAAAGGGATAGGATGTGGAAGTAATGACTTATACTGAGATGTAATATCACATGAACCGAGTGTATGACGTAGTAAAAACTGTTCTGGATCCCTTCTATCACCATCATCGTCAATTATGGAAAGATCAATTCCTATTGCCCACATATCAAGCGGCCATGTAACATTGTCATCAAAAGGCGTAATAATCATGCGGCCGTCCGCACTGAATTTCAGATTTGTACTCAAGAATCGTGGAGATGCCCATCCGATGCGTAGAGCATCTTGAAAACGCTCGGGTTGAAATTTACGCGCTGGATTATTCATTTGTTTGTCTTGCCAAGATAATTGCGTTGGAGTTTTACATCCCCAGCAAATACATAACCAATTCATCCATCATCTATATATTTTTTAAGATTAAAACTACTTACTTTTTATTTGGTCAAACTGGTTTTTAATAAAACTAAATTTTTTCTCAAACCATGATTTTGTATATCTTTTTTTGAGCCCTGATGCTTTTAGTTTATTGTATAATTCTTCGCCATTTTTGTAGTCTTTATAATCATATATTTCTTTTGAACCTTCTATCAATCCTTTTTCAAAATCTGTTGAAGAAACTGGCTCAGCAGCTACAAAATCAGCGCCATGTTGATCAAAGAAAGTAACAAATAATTTATTAGGTACTAAAAACTGTTTTGGCCATTTCGTTTTATGATTTTTCATCATATAGTTAGTTTTTACGTAAAAAGCCATATAAATTTCATCATTGCTTTTAACTTTCATAAAAATAAATCCGTAATTATCAAACTTTAACTTCATAACCTATTAAAGCGATCTTATTAAAATTATCCCGCCATTAATTAGAATGGCCTTTCTTAAAACAACCCATGGACAATGGACAGTGCTAGTTACAATCGTGCTGGTAAGTGCGGCAATGATGTATTTTGCCTTTACTCCCTATAGTTTCTTCGGTTTGAGCGAACCATTTGCTGGTATGCCACCAACAACCGCCTTGGTTAATTTCCGCAACCCCTCAGAAACGCAATATATTACAAATAAGAACCTTTTCCGCTTCAGGGCTTAATTTTGCTCGGCCAAATTAAGAGCTTCGCAATAATGTCGCCGACACAGAGCAACATAGTTCTCCACTCCAACCTCTACTTGTCCCTCCCCGCCCGAAATCCGGTGCGTAAATGGTGCCAAAGTGCCATCTCCGCAGCGAAAGCAGAACGCATGAAGCTTATGAACTCCATCGGCGAGTGGAACTAAATCCAACATTTGCCCAAAGCGCTCACGGCGCAGATCACCATCCAGCCCGCCGACATAAACATCCTTCCCGAGATGCTCACACCACCGCA
>JACCDW010179353.1_pt1 | contig 10571 bp, 6 predicted proteins | sample 7449781 | NCBI WGS metagenome assembly JACCDW01 (sample SAMN15323449, study PRJNA562643) | freshwater metagenome | isolation source: river surface water | place: USA:Blue River Watershed | collected 2017-08-18
AAGTAAAGTATAAACAAACAGATGTAAATAGCCATGATGTGAATGAATTGATTACAGATATTAAGGTTTCTGAACTAAAAAAATCAAATATTTTAGCTAGAGGGGGTGGGATAGAAAACAATATTGTTGCTGGAGACACAGTAGAGTTTAAAATACCTTATTTTGACAATTATTTTAAGTATTATGGAGAGGTTCTTTCTGTTAATAGTGGCTTTGCAAAAGTAAAGTATAAACAAACAGATGTAAATAGCCATGATGTGAATGAATTGATTACAGATATTAAGGTTTCTGAACTAAAAAAATCAAATATTTTAGCTAGAGGGGGTCATTTGTCTCCAGAAGAACGCGACAAAGTATCTGAAAAAATTAGCGTTTTAGTACGTGAAGGCTATCCACAAAAACAAGCCGTTGCCATTGCTTTAAGTATGCAAAGTAGAGGCGTTTTGGCTTTAGGGGGAGAAATTGGTACTGATGAACGTGTATCATTTGATATTTCAGATTATAATAACCCTTACGAACTCAATAAAGCCATTGAAAAGTGGTTAAAAGATAATGTTGGTTCTTTTGAGAATGTAGGAGATAGAGAATATACCCTCGAAGAAAAAATGTTTATCAAAAACTATACTGGTTACGGTGGTTTAAACAAATATGGTAGTGTTACAATAGGTAGCCTATTCGAGTTCTTCACGCCAAAAAAAGTGATTGAAAAAATGTGGGCTTTGGCTTATAAACATGGTTACAAAGTTGGTCAACCTATCTTAGAACCATCCGTAGGAACTGGAGAGTTTTTGATGTATGCTGATCCAAACACAAGAACCGTTGCTTATGAGATTAACGAATATAGTGCAATGATAACCAAAATACTTTATCCATTCTGTAATGTTAATCTTGCACCATTTGAAACTGTTTTTATTGACAAAAGAGACACTATAAAAGGTAAAGTTGACAAGCTCGAAAAGTTTGATATGGTGATTAGTAATTGCCCTTATGGTGACTTTAGTGCTTTAGATCCCGAAGCAGCACGTTATCTATTGGGATTTGGAGAACAAAAATATACGCAAGCGAGAAACTATGTTGAATATTTTCTTAGACGTTCACTTGATTTACTTAATCCGGGAGGGTTATTAATTATGATCATTGGTGCAGAGGTTAGAAACGGTGGTATGATGTTCTTAGACGGTGAAGTTACCCCTGTTAAAGAATACTTGAACGAACATTCTGAATTACTAGAAGCATATCGTTTGCCAGACACCACTTTTGAAAGAACTGGGGTAACAAGTGATATTTTGGTGATAAGAAAAAAAGGCGGTCAATAGAAAAACAAAGTTTCAAACAATAAAGATTTTAATATATTATTTTTAGGGATGCTAGAGGTTTCTAATCCAGAATTAAGAAACGAAATCATCTCAAATATTGCTAATCATTACGGTAAATCTAAAAAAGAAATTCTCGATGAATTATTTGACCCGGAAGCAGAAAATGTAATGGACTATTTAACTGAACCTGTTAGAAGCAAAGCACTTCCTTACTACCATGAGATGAAAAGAGACTTTAATTTTTAATCGCTTGTATCCAAGTTCAAAAACGTGCTTTGAATGTGGTACTGTAAAACAAGACTTAAATCTTTCAATAAGAGAATGGACTTGTGATTCTGGTACTCATATTCTCCGTGATGTGAATGCAGTTAAAAATATTGAGAGGGTAGGAGTTGATGCCCTCTATAATAAGTCGCAGAGTTTATGTAAGACTACTTCGGTAGCGATTAACGATGAAGCGATTAAAGTTGATTAGAATATTTTTCTATAAAACTTATAACTATGTTTCCTGCGTTGTGACTACCATTCAAACAAAGACCATTCACAACTGCAACTTAAAAACAGTCTATAATTACACGTTGTGATTACCATTCAAACAAAGACCATTCACAACCCAACTGGTTTTCATCATAACTTTTTTTTAGTTGTGATTACCCTTCAAACAAAGACCATTCACAACTTTAGATACCTGCGTTTGGTTGGGGTTGATATTGTGATTACCATTCAAACAAAGACCATTCACAACCGTCTAATCATTAAGTCTTACTATTTCAAGGTATTTCAGAGTGATACGTTTAACCCTCCGACCTAGGACACACAACTGCCCCTAAATAGTTTGTCAATCAATTTCTATTTCTTCTTTTTTATTGTTTTTGGGAATAATCACTTTAATATTATTCATAGTAGCTTTGTAAATAATCTTTTGAGAAAGACCATAGTAAGACCAGTTACGAATAAGTGTTTTATCTGTTTTTTTGTTTTCATCTGATGCGGTTTCATAGTTGGCTAAAACTATTCTGCCAATATCATTAGTTAAACAATAATCAATAAGTTGTCTGGAGTAAGTATGCAGCTTTGTTTCAACGAAATTGTGTTCTTTTTCTTCAAATCTTTTTAAAGCCTTTAATTTACTTGACCTTCCTTTACCTCCACTTGTAAATTTTAAAGCCTCTTGAAGTTCTCTTAGCTTTTTTTGAATATACATTCTACCATGAAGAAAATCGTCTGTATTGCCTATTTTAGTTTTTTTCTTGTCGTCCAAAACGATTATATCCAATGGATCTAAACGGCAAACTATTTCTTTATCTGGATTCAGATAATTCGGTTTTCTGTCAAAAGAAAAAACAACGTATAAAAATATTTTCAACTTGTTATTTTCGTCTCTATCAAAAACTATCGAACTATCGTGTAGTTTATAACCTTTTCTAGCTTGATAAATATTGTCAAAATGGATTTTATTTCCTGAACGGTCTCTTCCAAAATGCGTCTTAAACTTTGTTTTGAAAATAGTAAAGGTGTAATTATCGTCTTTAGGTTCAAGACTTCTCAAAATTTCAGACGATGGTATTGGTAACGGAATGTTGTTTCGATAACTTCTCAATGATTTATCTCCTTTTAACACTTCTATCCGTTCTTTGGAATAGGTTTTAGAAATAGCACTATTTATGCAAGTGAGTATTGCTGTTGGCATTTCTCCTTTAAAATGCTTCGATAGTAGCTGGTAAGTTGTGTTGGTTTTAGACGTGTTTAATACACCGTCCTCAACCAGTTTTGAATCTTGTAGTTTAACTTTAAAATCTTCTGTTAAATAAAAGAAATCAGAAATATTGTCTTGAACAAATACGTGTGATGCAACTAAGTTAGAAGCTCTTCTAGCTATTCTTTGATAAGCAGTCCATTTTTTTACTTCCTCGATAAATTGTTCATCGGTTGGGGCATCAATAAAAAGCCGTACTTTTCTAGTGATTAGGTTTTTTGGTTCGGTATCTTTCATTTTTTGTTTATTTATTTAAGTTCCATTTCTTTCCAACTCGGCAAACGTTCAGAATCCTCTTGATCCTTAAAAACAACAACGTTCAGTCGTTCGGCAATTCTAATCAATTCGCTTTTGTGACCAAGTTCTTTGTAGAAACGGTGGCAACAAATGTTTTCTCCGTTCATGGATGCTTTGTGGCAAACAAAGTGTGTTTGTTCTTTTGCACATTGATTTAAAATGTCTTTTGCACGTTCCGGACTAACTATCCTATCTGGTGATAATAGGCAGTTTTTGCATGGTTGGTTGTAAACGGTTATCATTATTACGTTAATTCTAGAGCAAATGTAGTTGTTTTTTTATATCAAAAACATTTTTGAAAAATATTTTAAAATTATTTTTCTTGACAGTGTTTTGTATTTGTTTTTGATTACTTTTGTCTCGAATTATTAATCACTTAAATTTTTAAAAATGAAAAGACTATTTTTAGTTGCTATTGTAGGATTGTTTTTGTCTTCCTGCCACGTTCACCTTATTGGAACTCCTTCCGTATTATCGAACACCCCTATTGACACCAAGAAAGAGGTAGAGGTTGTGCAAAAAGCAGAGTTTATTACCAAGCGAGACATGGTAAAGAAAAAGAACTGCTACACCGACATGAACGAAGCAATTGATGCAGCACTTGCGAAGGACAAAACAGGAAGAGGCGTTTACTTAGCTAATGCCAAAGTTAATTTGATCTACAAAGAAGTTCCTTTTGGTTATGTTATTATGTTTCATGTGACTGGAGACATCATGGGTTACAAACAGTAAAAAAATTATTTATAAAAATATCTTTAAAACGGTTGGCGAAAGTCATCCGTTTTTTTTTGTGCATAAAAAAAGCCGAGCGAACCCGGCTTTCCTCAAAAATTAAACGTTAATGTGCGTACTGTCCCACGTTTGGGAGAGGTGATCACTACAAAAATAGTAATTTACTTCATTTAGTAATTATAAATTTGAATTATTTGCCTAAAAATAGCATTTCTGTTTTATTGTAGTTGCTAATTTTAAGTAATTTAGCAACCTAAACTTAAAGTAATGGATAATATTCAAGAAAAGGTTGAAAAACTAAAAAAGGCAATAGAAACGGAGCTTTCGTTTTGTAATCCTATTGACACGCCATACATTTGTCCTTTGATGGATAATGAGACAGATAAAGAAAAAATCATAAATACGATTGTGTCTTATGTTGCGAATGAAGGTATAACCATAAGCAACGCTATTGCTAAATTAGAAACAGAGTTAAATCCAAACTATATCCCAGATTAATATGGAAAATATATTTGCAAACGGTTCTTATTTTAAAAAGAATCCTGATAACATTCTTGCAGAACAAAAAGAAGGTAAAAGCAAGTACGGTAAACCAATTACCCTTTACAAAGGAAACATAAATAACATTGATCGTATTGATGCAAACGCTAATCTTACTGCTGTTAATTATGACAACCCTTTGGCATCCGAAAAGACAACTGATATTATCAATTTGACCGATAAAAACGTTGAACAAGTTGATAATATCAATTATGCCTTAAGTCAAACAGCCCAAGACGTTCAGCAAAAAGAAAAAAGAGACTACAAAAAACTAAAATCTAAGGGAGAGGTTGCTACTTCTAGTACAGAAGGAGTAGAAACAAGAACTTTGGAAGAGGTTTGGAAAGAAATTAATCCAGAGGTTTCTATTGAAGAACTTCGCGTTTTCTTGTGGTATTGTAATCAAATATCTAAGCCTGTAACCAATATGGAATGGTTTGATATTGCTAAAATTACTCCTACTGAATTAATGCGTAAAAAAGATAGCGATATTAGGGAATGGTATGAGCAAGGTTTGGTATTCTACAATGGTTTGAACAAAGAAATTGAACCTGCATGGTTGTATCTTTCTGGTGACGTTTACCGAAAACATGGTTTATTGAATAAGCAAAGTGAAAATTCAGGTCAAGACGTTGAGTATATTGTTTCTAAATACGGTGAAAAAGCATTAGAACGCCAAAAACAAGAATTGGAAAAGGTTTTCAAAATGCAATATGAAAAGCGTTTAGTGATTGATTCAGACAATAAAAAAAGCCTTAAATTATTACCTAATTCCAAGTTCGCAAAATCATTCATAATTAAAACCTTGATTGATGAACAACCGTTTAAATGGAAAAAGGTAACTGCTGCTTCTAATAAGAACTATGGCAAACCTGATTTCCTTTTTACTGGCTATGTGTATGAACGTGATAAATTCACCTTTGAGGAACTAAATCTACGCGATGCCTTTTGTTTATGGTTAGTATCAGACAAGACTATTCAATTCAAAAAGGGAATGTCTTATTCGGAAATTATCAACTATTATATTTTCGCTAAACAAAAACCAAAAACAAGTGCTGAAAAAGACGCTGATGGTAAATATACCGGAGACGAACTTAAAAAGAAACAACAAGAGGATGCCTTATTTGAACGATTGAAGTCTAAGGCTAAACAAGAGGGAGATCGTTTATTCGGTATATTCATTGACAAGTATTTGTTGCTTAACGATAAGATACGTTTGGAAACTGAATGGAACATGACATTCAACAATAATGTTCCAATCAACTATAATAAAATTCCGGTGGCGTTCAGAATGAATAAGTTCATTAATGGACAACCACTTGATGTTCGCGCTGAAAAACGTGAAGCCGTTGCATTTACTTTGTCGAATGGTTCAGGATTATTGGCGTTTGACGTTGGGGTAGGTAAAACGCCATCTGCTATTTTTACAATAAGCGCGTTTTTGGATTTAGGTTGGGCTAAACGTCCTTTGGTTATTGTTCCTAACCAAACGTACAAACAATGGATCAGTGAGTTTAAATCATTTGCTGGGCATATTAAATTAAACAAGTTGTATAACTTGAATGATTCTGTTATTGAAGACTTTCAAGACACCAATGGAAACACCTTACTTGTCGAAGAAGGTTCTGTTACCATTATGACATACGAGGGTATGTTAAACTTAGGCTTTTCTGATAGCATTGCAAACAGCATGAAATACGAGTTGGGAGCAATTTTGATGCAATCAACAGAAGGTTTAAGCGATAAACAAGAGGAAAGACAAAGGCTTAAACTCAATACTGAAATTGAAGAGTTGTTAGGAAAAGCATTAAGAGGAACTAAAATAAACATTAACGATTTAGGTCTTGACTACTTATGCTTAGACGAGGCACACGCCTGTAAAAAAGTATTTACTAACGTTGCTGGTGAGCGAGAAGGAAATGACGAGAAAAGCAAAAAAGTAGTTGAGTATAAAATTAATGCTGGTTCACCTAGTTCAACAGCAATTAAAGGTTTTGTGTTAAGCCAATACATTCAAAATACCTTTATGGGTAACACACAGTTGTTAACTGCAACTCCATTTACAAATAGTCCTTTGGAAGTATTCTCAATGTTGGCAATGGTAGGTTACGGACGACTTCAAAAACAAAACCTCAATAACCTAAAAACATTCTTTGATACATTCGTTGATGTGTCCTACGAAATGGTTATCAATGCAGCTTTGAATCCTGAAAGGAAACAAGTGATTTTAGGATTTAATAACCTATTGGTTTTACAACAATTAGTCCGTCAATTCATTAATCATAAAACAGGTGAAAGCGTTGGTGTAAAAAGACCGAATAAGTACGTTTTACCTTATACTAAAATGAAAGTAGATGGCGTATTGATTGATTTACCAGAAGATGAAAAAATTAATACTGCTATTCCTTTGACTATGCTCCAAAAAGAGTATATGGCTAAAGTTAAAGATTATGCAGAAGGAAACATTTCACATGATCAACTATGTTCTAGTGGAGGCTCTAATAGCCAAGACGAAGAGGATTTAAAAGACGATGAAGCCACTGAAATTGATGAAGATGCAATGGATGAAGACGAAAAGAAAGGTGTCCGTTTATTACGTGCTTTGAATTTCAGTAGAAACATTGCATTTTCACCTTATCTTTTTGATTGTGGTGTAGGTTTACTTAAACCAACCGCAAAACAGTTTATTGAAACGTCTGGAAAACTTACTTATGTAGTTGAATCCATTCGTTCAATTAAAGCACACCATGAAAAGACCAATACCCCAATGTCCGGTTGTGTTATTTATAGCGAACGAGGCGTTGAGTTCTTTCCATTAATCCGTGAATACCTCATTGAATATTTAGGATTTAAACCACATGAAGTAGGTATTATTAGTGCTAAACTAAAAATGCCACTCGAAAAGGGAGTTAGTGATGAGGAAGCCAAAGAATACATTAAAAACTCATTCTTAGGTAAACGATTCAATAAAAAAACATTAGAACTTGAACCATTGAGTGATGATGAAAGAATGAAGGTGTTGATAGGTAGTTCTACCATTCGTGAGGGAATTAACTTGCAGGCTTATTCAAGTACCTTGTTTAACTGTTTCTTGTCGTTTAACCCGACTGATATTCAACAGTTGGAAGGTAGGATTTACCGTCAAGGTAATGCCTTTAAAAACGTCCGAATTGTCAATCCATTAATGATTGATAGTGCCGATATTTTCATGTTCCAGAAACTTGAAGAAAAAACAAGCCGTATTAATTCTATTTTTGATACAGACGGTACTACCAACGTGCTTAAAACCGAAGAATTTAATCCGAAAGAGTTAAAGTATGCTTTAATTAAAGACCCGAAAGTTCTTGCTAAAATGGAAATCATGGAAGAGCAAGAAACGTTAGAAGAAACTATCAAAGACAAAGAGGCTGACTTAAAGCGTTTAGATGCTTTCAAAGAACAAGTATCCAATATTAATTACTACGAAAAACAACTTATTTCTTTACTTAAAGATGTTCGTCCAAGTCTTATTAATAAACCAATAGCAGCACAAATAAAGGGTATTCAAGATTTTTGGAGAAAACCAATTGATGAAGATGGTAATTTTGTTAAAAGCTACCGATACGAAGATGTTCCTAAAGAATATAAAGAAAAGGTATCTACAATATCATATCCAAATAAACCTTATTGGTTTGACGGGTTTATTTTAAATGTCCGTAACGCAAATCGTTTCCGTAATGATTTCTTGACACCTAGAGGTATTGCAGACGACCAAGTTGATTTATTCCGAAAAGACATTGAGACTGAAATTGAATCACTCAAAGAATACAAGGGTAAATTAACAAGCGAAGAGGCACAACAAGCTCGTTTGGAGGAAGTGATGGAGAAAAAGGCTAAATTGCAGATTAAAGAGGAATCTGTCGAAAGCCTTGTTGCTGAATTTGCACGAATGAACTACTTGTTGGATGATGTTACATTGCCGAAAGTAACGGAAGTGAAAGCAATGATGTGTCCTCCATTAGATGAGAATGGAATGGTTAGAATTGATAATGAAGGTCTATCGTTGTTAGACGAATGTATCAAAGCACAGCCACAAACAAAATACCTTAATTCTATCGAGATTAAAAAGCCTGATGGAACGGTTGAATACGAATACACCGATAAGCGCAAGAAACTACACGAAGAGATAATTAAGGATATTACTCGAAATAGTATTTGTACGGATCAAATTCAACCAATTGCTATAATCATGGGGGGTGCGCCGGGTAGTGGTAAATCAACTTTTATCCGAAACAATGCACCATACTTACAAAGCGATAAAATTTGGAAAGTAGATGCTGATGAAGTTCGTTCTATGTTACCAGAATTTAGAGGTTGGAATGCACCTGCTACACACGAAGAGGCTAAGGACATAGTAAACTTATTGTTGGATAAATACGACACACCTTGTAAACACGACTTACTTTATGATGGTACAATGTCCAACGTAAAGAAATACCGCCCTTTAATCAAACGATTGAAGAATTTAGGCTACAAAGTATTCTTAGTGTTTATGGACGTACCTAAAAAGGTTTCTATCCAACGTGCATTAGACCGTTTCCGTAATGGAGAAATTAATGGAGATATGTATGGTCGTTACGTTCCTTTGAATGTTATTGAAGACTTTTACGGTACTGGTGACGAGGCGTTCCAATTACTTAAAAAAGAGGTGGACGGCTATATCAAAGTCAACGGATTAACTCAAAAAGTTATTGAACGAGGCGGAATGCAAATTCCAGAGGATAGAAACTACTCTCAATTGGGTGAAGAAAAGCGTATTGTAAAAGAAACAATCATTAAATCAAATAATGATTTACCATTAGGATATAAAGTTGTTGTTATTCCCGGACATGAGGACTTTAAATATTACGTTATTAATGAATCCGACAAAAATTACATTACTGTAAACGAAGAAAAAGTCGATTTATGGAAAAATGCTAACCCCGAAGAAAGAGAATACTATTACCAAGAGGTTTTCGATAAATCAGAAGTTAAAGAAGTTCCTATTGTGGAAAAAACAAAAACCGTTGAAACGGTTGAAGAACCAAAAGTTCAATCCAATGAGGATAAAATAGCCCTAATCGAGAAGCGAATTAAAGGTTTAGAAATCTCTTTACGATTCGCAAAAGATAAGCCTTTTGTTGAAAAGCGAATTAAAGGTTTACAGATTACTTTGCGTACTTTGAAAGCTAAGAGTGATGTTAAGGCTGAAAATAAGGTTGATTTGAATAATAATCAAATTCCTAAAGGACACCCTATTGAAATTATTGAAGGTCAATTAAAAGGAAAAAAGGGGTTAATCACTTCCTATGAGCTTGTTGATGGAAACTATGTAGTTCAAATGGAAGATGGTTCAATCAAAGGCATAAATCCAAGCCACGTAAAATCATTAAAGCAACCAAAAAAGTATATTCCAAGTTCAAACTTCGATGAATGGCTTAAATTAAACAACATAAGTTATTACAAACGAAACTATTATTGGGTAGCTGACGATGGGGGGGATGATTATATGTTTAGTGGAGAGTACAACCAAGTGTTGAAGTTTTTAAAAGACTTATGGAAAGAATCAAATAAAAAACCGTCAACCGATAACGAAACCATTTTCACGGCAACCGACCTTAATTATAACATTACTTACACAGTTAAAAAATCAAAAGATAAAAAAGACCGTTGGGAAGTTATAGAAAGCTCTCCGAAATGGGATCAGGATAATGTTACAGTTTTTGTTTCAGAAAAAGAGGCTATTAATCACGCTAAACTTTCGGCAGGCATTATCAAAGAAGAAGACCCAGAAAAAGGTTTTATGGTGGCTAATGAGAAACCGAAATTTAATGGTTCAAGGTTTAAAGTTGGTATTTTTAGTGAAGAACAATTAAAAAATAGAGAAGACAAAAAAGCAGTTGAAAAAGCTA
>JACCDW011041446.1_pt1 | contig 10570 bp, 7 predicted proteins | sample 7449781 | NCBI WGS metagenome assembly JACCDW01 (sample SAMN15323449, study PRJNA562643) | freshwater metagenome | isolation source: river surface water | place: USA:Blue River Watershed | collected 2017-08-18
CAGCACTTCCCATCTGAATGGCGTAGAAGCTCTTTCGGGAGTTGGATCCGGAACAACGCAACTCCCAGATGACAGTACTACTATAGCTCCCAGTCCCGATCTTTCCACCCAAGATCTCAAAGAGTCCGTGTTTAAACTCTTTGGTTCGTAATACATCATAGGACTTTTTCTTGTATTGATACAATCCATCCATATTCCGAACGATCACGCCTTCATACCCTTCCATCAAGTACTTGTCATTCAAGCGATGTACTTCATCCAAGCTCTTGGCCATTGTTCCCTCTACCATCATCACTGGACCCTTCCCTCCACCACCCCGTAAAATCTCTTTAAGCCGGTGATGGCGTTCGGAGAAGGGGGCATCGGGAGAGCTAGGATCGACGAGGTCGAAGACGTGGAAGGAGATGGCGCGGGAAGCGGCTACTTCATCCGGAGTGAGCTCACGGCGCTTCATAATTAACTTGGCAATCTCATTGAGCTTCAGACCGTGACTATATAACTCGCCATCCAGATAGATCTCTCCATTCAACTTCCCTGCGATCTCCTCAAGACGATCCCGGATGTGCTGGAGATGGGCAAAGGGCTTCATACTCTTGGAGAGGAGATCTACCTTGCCTCCATTGGCTCCCTTCCCCCCTCCCCCAATTCGCGCCATACAGCGATATCCATCATACTTTCGCTGGACCATTACGGGAAAGCGAAGCTTGTGGGCAAAGTCATCGAGCTTGTGCGCCCCCATTGGCCCAAAGACGGATCCTCGGACGACGCTCTTCTCGATCTTCTCTTGGAAGCCGAGAAGCCGCTTCTTCTTGATCTCCGCATTCATTTTGGTAAGCGCCTTCTTCTCGGCATTTTCTCCACACACTTCCCGAGGTATTGGTTCAGTGATCTTTCCACCAAGAACGCCATAACGATGATGGATCTTCACACAATCACTTGATGCTTTACCAATCGAAATCTCCCAGAAGCGGATATTTCCTTTACTATCTTTGAGGTAAAGGCTCGTTTTATGATTTGCCGGGCTCATTATATTAAGATTCGAACACAATCATATATATCTACTACATATATGATCGACTATATATCTATCCCAGATCAATCACTTAGATCCCCAAGATCTTCCATCAATAGCTTTTCTTTATCTCCCTCTTGCTCTTCCTCATCATCCTCTTCTTCTTCATCTTCCTCATCTTCCTCACTCTTCTCATCACCTTCACTATATCTCTCTCCAGAATACTCGGAAGAAGATGAAACGGTAACCTCCGACCGCCCCTCCATAAAAGTCGCCAATGAAGAAGCCGTTGCCGGTGAAGACCCCATCATAATCTCCGTCATATAACTCGATCTCTTTAGATCATCATCTCCATAGAGCTCCAGGATCTCTTTAACCACCTCTTCTCGTTCCACATCATCTCGGGTAAACTCAATCGAGGAGATGGATGCAGAGCGCTTCTTTCGTAACTTGTTGGTAAAATCCTCCAAGCCATTCACTTCCCGGATACCACCTGCACCCGCACTTCCTCCAGCCCCACTCCCAATACCACCGACCCATCCCACCCGATCGTGCTGATCGAGATCGCCGGTAATCACCAGCTTGGTCCCGTGCCCAATTCGCGTCAGCAACATCTTCATTTGATTGATGGTTGAGTTTTGCATCTCATCGGCGACGATCCAACAGTTCTTGAAGGTCCGGCCTCGCATATAGGCCAGTGGTGAGAGTTCAATCTCTTTATTCTCGATCATTGTTTGGACCTCTTTGGGGCTAATGAATTGGTAAAGGATGTCATAGATCGGTCGCAGCCAAGGCGCCATCTTATCTTCGAGCCCACCCGGCAAAAACCCGAGCTGCTCATCATCGACGGCAACGGTCGGTCGCACCAGGATCAGCTTTCCGACGTTCCCTAAGAGAAGATTGCGAATGCCCACTTCGGTGGCGAGGGTAGTTTTGCCGGTGCCACTCGGACCGACGGCACAGACGATCTTTTGGGAGGCTTGATTGAGGAGTCGGAAGTACTTCTCTTGGGACTTGTTGATCGGCTTGGAGAACTTGCCATCGAAGGCACCTTTCTCTTTTTGGGAGAAGTATTGGTACCCTTCGTAGTACTTGCGGTTGCGGCAGTCGACCTCATAGAAGTCGATCTCGCACTCGATCTCATTGATCATCTTTTTCTTGTTATTACGTTTGTGAGCTCGCTTTGAGGCTGCGTTGCCATTCAATCCCTCTGGACCATTCCCGTGAAAACTCATCTTCTTGCTTGCTCAATAAGATGTATGCAGAGAGCAAGTAAAAAAGATCCAATACCGTTCTATTATACAAGAGTATATTTATCTTTAGATCCCAAACGATGCGGCCCAGCCCCCAACCCTCTCATCCCCGCCTCGTCCAACCTACCCTCTCATTTGATTCATCTTTTGGGTCGATATAAAGGAATTTTGCTATTGAAGATATAGCTTTTTATCCAGATCGATTTAAGGGATGCAAACTCAAGGGATCTACTATTCAGCGGCAACTCCCATTTCGCCTCCTTCATCAATAGATGAAGCTGTGCCTTCTACTTACTTCTATTATTCAGATGCGCCTCAAGAGGGGTTTCAAGGGATGGCAGTTGATCCTGCAGCAGCAACCACTGCCACATCCGCTATGACATATGCGGACTATTATGGTAAGAATCCCTCACACTACTGGTATGATGAGCACCAGATGATGAATATGTATTATCCGAAGTCTAAGCGGGTTTCGGTCTATCGTATTGTGGATGCTTCTAAGAATCAGTTTCAGTACATCTATTGTTACTATATGACGGAGAAGGATCTTCCCAGGTATGCGATCCCGATTCCTCTGGGAACATCAACACAGGATCAGCTCTATTCGCAGAGTATTGCGCAGACGTTGGGATTGGGCGATCTGACGGAGGATCAACTTGTTCTCTATTCGCGGGTGATTCAGCAGCAGAAGGAGTTGGATCAGCTTCAGCAAGAGGTTTTGCAGAGGCGTCAGCTGGAGGAGGAGATGAAGAAGCAGCTTCTCTTTTATCAGAAGTTTTCGACGGACATTGCTGCGATCAATCAGAACATCTGCACAGAGTATTACAAGAAGCAGCAGAGGTTTAATCAGGCGAAGCGTTCAGAATCGCCGCCTTATCCTCAGGCTCAGTCCCAGTCCCAGTCCCAGTCTCCTCCTTCATCGTTTAGGCGGGTAAAAGGTCAACCGAGTCCTCCGGGAATGGGACGAGACTTTAGGCGCAAGCAAAGGAAGCGGGAGGCCCAGGCCCAGACCCAGGCCCAATCCATTTCTCCTGCACCTGATGCACCTTCTTCATAAGATCACAATCACGACCATAACCATCAAAAACCATTTTATTACCATAACTCGTAATAAAATATGTATACATATAAGTGAATCATTACAGATCATATCAAAAATCCTCTTGGAAGGAGGTATTATGGCAAGCTGAATGAGTGGCGACGAAGGAGGCGATCATTTTTGTCAAGACATCCATATCGGCACCGATATAGGACTCCTTCATCACGCCATTTTCGACAAAGACAAAATAGGGAATCTTCGTTACCTTGTACTCTTCCATAAAGAGGGCATTGTCACTAATCAAGTCATAATCCGCTTTGACAAAGGCAAAGTCGCCAGAGCATTCAAGACCTCGAATGAAGAGCTCCATCGGCTCAGCAATCTTCTTGCAGGGCTTGCACCAAGCGGCGGAGATATTGATAATGAGGTACTTGTGCTCGGTCATAAAGACATCCAACTCATCCGTGTTCTCAAACAGTTCGTAGCGCATTTTGGATTCGTATGGATCAATGATCTATGATAGATCAAGAGAAAAACCTTTACACTCAAACTCACATTCAAATATAAATGTAAATCAAAGGGTCTTATTGGTAAGCTTTTGATTGGAGATGACAAGGGAGTTGGTCATAATGAAGGTCATCCCGTACCAGACAAAGAAGAGGATGGTCATATTTCCGATCATTTGTCCATTAACGGGCTCTCCTAATATCATAGGTCGCACAACTAAGAAGATCACAAAGAAGAGGAGGGTGGTTACAAAGAGGTCTACCTTTTGGTAGGGAGTCAAGATGTAGTATCTCATCATTTTATACACACACGAATAGTAAATAGAACCGGATCTACTTTTGATCTATAAAAATATTTAGGTGAGATCCCAAACTGCACTCTATCCATCGATGTTTGGCTGGACACGATTCACGGCACCGGTAATGAACTTTGTCATAAAGTACCAGATCATAAAGAGGGATGCGATGTAGAAGCTTTGCTCGATGTACTCGGGGCGATCCGTAATGAGCGATTGAAAGTATCCAAAGAAGAAGACGATAAGGATTGCACCAAAGAATAGTTCATAGTACTGTTGCTTGTTAAGCAGGGTCACACGGCCCAAAAGATCTCGGGGAAGGAAGTAAAGGGCAAAGATGGCGGCAAAGAGGATACCAAAGAGGGAGATTCCCAGCATTATAGAATCGATATAGATACTATAATGGAGTAATATATTTGATGGATCTTTGATGGATCTCTAAGCAGTTAGATTGGAGAGTTGGTAATAGTCTACGGCAAAGTTCTTGAGGAAGAGAATAAGGAATACACCTACAGTTGCATAAAAGACGTCAAAGATCACATACTTGGAGGGATAGATGTAGGTACGATAGATGTAATAGATGAGTGCGAAGAGAAGGGTTCCGAAGACCACTTCGCTCTGTTGATATCGGGAGAGCATTTGGATTTGGAGGCGAATGATAATGGCTCTACTAACATATGCTCTCTTTTTATTTTTACAAGAAGAAGTGAGTATGTCGACTCCCTGCTCATGTCGCAGCAGACTTATGGATCTCTTCGATTACCTCGGACCTTCGGTCCTTGACCCAAGAAGGTTGACTGGATAAATCGGAAGGGTTCAAAAATAATATTCTTGTAAAAAGATAGATACTTCTCTTTTCCCGTAATCATTCTATCATAAAATGCCTGCAATTCCTCCTATCTTGGATGAGAGCGGGGACTATTATCCATCCTATAGTGGATTTGGATCCGGCTATCAACCCGGATACTCCCAGATGCCTTATTACTCTACCTCTTCTACTGGAACTGAGACAGGGACAGGAACAGGATCTGGGACTTCTCGAGTATTAAGCGAAGAGAGCACATCACGGTATCAATATGGCCCCACTTCAGGCGCCTCTTACCAGGGATCCTCTCTCGGCTATTCCGGCTCTTCGGGTCCATCTGCTTCCTTAAGCGCTTCTCAGTGCCGTGCCAATGGCCTTACTGCTGCGGATCTTTTAGCCAAAGGTTTTACTACGGAACAGTTACAGACGATGGGTTTTACGAACTCCGAGATTCAGAATGGCCTCATCACCGTCTATGGTCCTTCTTCTCCTGAACTTGCCACATTTAATGCATCCATCACGTCGATCTCCTCTTCTGCTTCTCCACTTCTGATGGGATCGGGTGTTGCTCAGAACAATCTTGCAAAGCTTCTTGCGGAGGAGAGCTATGCAAAGTCTTCATCCAGCAGCGGCTCTTCCTCCCTCTCTTCCACCTTAAACAGTGCCCTCTCCACGCTTTCAAACTATCTTACAGGACAAAGCTCATCTTCTTCCTCCACCCAGCTCAACACCCCGAGCACAACGGGAACCGGAACTTCCTCCTCATCCACTGGATCAACCACCATTACTAACTCTCTCAACTCATCTACCACACCTCGTTGTAATACGACCAATAACATCTGCTCCTTTGAATCATTTACCTCCAGAAAAACCTATGAGGGGTATAAAGGAAATTCCTCCATTGCGGCGCTCAATGCGATTGTCTCTTCTACCCCGAACTCGAAGTGGATGGCATCAGACAAGTACTTCAATGTTGGATTTGATGAGATTGCCGTTGCATCGGTCTACAATCGCGTAGTCCGGATTGATCAGCCAGTCAAGGTAACTTTTTATGCAACGAACAGGGGCTATCTCTTTGTCAATGATTTTATGTATGTGTTGGATAAGGAGACAAAGACCGGTTCGGGGATCTATATGATTCAGGATGTCGCCATTCAACAACTTAACCAGGATAACTATCTCTATCTTCTTCTTCCGGGAAACACTGCGATTCTGTGTAATGATAATCCCCTTTATACGAATACTTCGTGGCGTTCGATTGCCTATGACCTCAATCAATCCTTTAGGGATGCCGATCCGATTGAGTTTGGCCTCAACAAGATTAAATCGCGCGTGATTAGCAACACGGAGGTGGTCTATCCCCTGACAACAGTCCCGGTGACGCTCAATGTCCAGAGGGCACCATCGGCGAAGTTCATTTGTAATTCGGCGGTCTACCAGACCTATACGATGGATCAGATCAAGTCGGACAAGGAGGTGAAGACGATTCGCTTTGCCCCGCTCAACCCGATCACGATGGACTCCGCCAACTTTGTGGTTAACTTCCAGATCTTCGCATCCAATACGAACTTTAAGGTCTATGGAATCTCAGTCAGCGCCGGTAAGACACAGATCAAGCAAGTGAATGAGGGACTCATCTTTGCACCTCAGACGGTCAATACTGGCTTAACGGTCTATTCGCAAGCAATTGAGTTCGCGCTTAGCGCAGGAAAAAATTACATTGTAGTCGTCGCCCCGGAAAAGAGCTTTATCTATGTTCCTGGCTGTATTGTTCTTAATGCGGCGACCCGTGCAACAGTTCAGTGGACGACAACAACGACGACTCCGGGCCCCAATCCGTATATCACGGATGAAAACTGGAGGTATAAGATCATCCGGATCCCCTATTACCAGTTTGATTATGTTGCGTACTCGGAGCAGATGGATCGGGATCTTCTGGCGAATGTCCAGCCGACGAAGACGTCAATCGAATCATTCAGCAATCAAATGCAAACAAGCTACGAGGGATTCAATGATACGGTCTATTCGGAGTTGCCGGGGGGAATTCTGGAGGAGGAGTATATCTATCAGTCGGAGAGACGTCGTGGTGAACTGCGGAATATGAAGTCGTCACTGAATAGCGATGATAAGTTTAATATTCCCGTTCTTCGGGAGAATGTTGCCTCGATGGTCACAAAGTACTTTGATGATTTGATTGGGAAGTATAATAAGATGAAAGCGGACAATAACGATACCACCAAGGCCGATTCGTTCCAGAGCTTAGTCAATGCTTATACCAAACTTACCACAGCACCGGGTAATACAGTCTTAGTAGCATTTAACAAGTATCTCACAACGAATTCATCTGATCCCGCCATACAGGCGGTTGAGAAGAAGCGTAATGAGATTGGTGATCCTACCGCAGCGGTATTTACCCTTGTACCGGATGATAATAAGCTTTCGGGCCTAAAAGCTATCCGGGATCAAACCGAGAAAGATCTGAAAAAGCAGCTCGACAGTATGGAGGCTCAATTAGGAAAGCTGACTACGGCAACATCTACCAATAATTCCGTTGCGGTTGAGAAGGAGTATAAGATCTATATGGATATGGTCGCCACTCTGAACCAAATGACGGACAAGATGGCAACTATCCAATCGGAGTATACACAATATTACACCAATCTAACTGGGTTATTACCCGGTATCAAGAAGAAGTATTCCGATATGATTGCCTTGATCAATGGTGATATGGCTACGGTGGTTGCAGCATTGGATAAGGCGGCCTCGGATAAGAGCTCAATTGCCAAGTACGTTACGGATGCGACAGCGCTTCTTGCCAAGCCGGAGTTTATCTTGACGAATGCGGCGTGCCCGATCAAGACGTTTGACAAGATGATTCAGGACAATCAAATCGATTATGAGAAGGTCTATTCGGATCCCACTACTGGTTTTAGTGCAAAGATGAAGAAGATCCAAGAGACACATACCAAGATGACGGAGGATATCAAGAAGGTCTTTTTGGTCAATCTTGCATCGATTACATCGAAGACGGGAATTGATGCATTTATCAAGACGATCGATTTCTCGTATTACTGGAACAATACGACAGGGGCACAAGTGATCAATGATACCAAGACCAATTTAACGAACTACTTGACGGCATACTTTGATGTAGTCAATCTGGTGAATCAACTCTTTGGTAAACAGTATACGGGGATTACGGATGCGATGATTACAGAGGTAAAGACGATGGTAGATAACAATCTTGCAAAGATGAAACAGACCTATAATACGGAGCTTACTAATTACACACAATTGGTCAACACGGCAAACGGTCAACTGACAAAAATGAAGGCAGAGCAGAACACGCAACCGGTTACGGTGATCAAGGGATACTATGACTCGATCAAGGCGACGTATGATTCACTTGCCAGGAAGCCTGCGGAATACAGTAGTGCATCGAGTGATATGATCAAGCAGTACAATCAGCCGTTCAAAGATATGGTGGGGAAGATCAAGCCGGATGACTTTACAACGATGTATAATAAAAACAAGACAAATCTGGATACATTGGTAAAGAGCACAATGGGAACGAATAAGGTGTTATATGAGAGCTTTTCCAATTCCAATAGGTCCACCGAACATTTCTCGTTAAAACCCATTGATAAACCGACATTTAACAACTTAAAGAAGCCGATGCCGGTGGTGATTAAGGCAAAGACGACTACCAAGGATCGAAAGTTAAAGAGCGGCTATACACTCAAGACTGGTAACTTCCTCAAGCTTACATTCAAAGGAGATATTGGCCCCGAAAATATGGTAATGCGTGTTACCTATTCGGATGGTACAAACACACTGTACAACTACGATGCGATTGGAACAACTCCACGAACACTCTATTTTGAGTATTCGAAACAGGTGGTAAACATTTATATTGGATTTACGAATGATAGTACACAAGGCGGTGATCGCAATATTCGGTTTAGCGAGATTATGTATAACTTCCGGGATATCAAGGGAATTGCTGCCAATAGCACCGCGGATCAGAGAAAGACGGATGTAATCCGACAGGGTTTCTATCCTTGGACGATTGGCTTTGACTATAATACGCCCACGATTCAGCCGGTGGAGTATGCGATTCGGCTAAATGGTTCGACCATCGCTGAGATTTTAACGAAGGATCAAGCGTCGGAGGATGTTGATAAGGTGACGGAGAACACGTATAGCACAACCCCGTTAGAGAAGGCGGCGATTTGGGCGGGTGGTGTCAATCCGGGAACGAGGGACAAGCTCTCCTTCATTGGCCTCTTATACTTGGATGCGGATGCGGTGCGATCGGGCTATCTCCAGCTCTCTCTTTCGAACTTGGACACATTAGAGGCTGTATACTTCAATCAAACCCAGCTGACCAAGTCGGGAGATCGTTACAATATCACGTCGATCCAGCCTCGAGTATATCACTTTATCCAGATCATTATTCAGTGCAAGAAGCCGGCAACAAACAACAACTCCACTACGGCACTTAATCAGCAGGGAGTGACAAATCTAAACTCGTATGTAAGCGCGATTCTCTATGATAGCTCGAATAACACGCTTCTTTCGACGACGGATGATATGCCAGATCGCCGGGAGTGGAGGTACAGCTTCTATGATGTGATGGAGAGCTTTTCCAATGCCAACTTTAGGGGAGGTATTGGCCGCAAGTCTTCGGTACCACTTTCAGAGGAGTGGTCCACTGGCCCCGCCCCTGCCCCTGCCGTAATCCCTCGTCCGATGGTACGTCAGGTCCCGGTGTATCAGAATACTTCAGGTCAGCCGGAAAGCTGGGGGATGGGATCGGGGATGGGATGGAGCATTCACGAGCAACCGAGTAACTTGAAACTTGCTTACGCTTATCGATATGAGGAGTAGAGAGTCGGAGCCTATTGGGGCATTCGCCAAAATCAGGTATCGTAAACAGATATCACCTTACTATCATACTACCATAATCATCCATCAAAACATATCATTGATAAAATATACCACTATTTTATCGATCAAACGTAAAAAAATGATTTGGATAAAGGTAATAAAGGGATAGATAGGTAAGAGGGAGTAAGATTTCAGAGACTTTCTTTGCAATCATCTTTTTATTAACAAAATCTAGCAAAATGGCCCCTACAAACAACCGTGGTGGTAAGACGAAGCATATGAAGAAGAGTGGCAAGGAGGACCAAGTCGATGCGCCGAAGAAGGCGATCAACTTGAGTGAGCTTCCTGTACCGGCGGATTATGACCCCAAGGATGGGGTTTGGATTGGCGTGGTTACCAAGATGCACAACATCACGGATTTCCACGCACGACGAGTGACAAAAGAGGCTGTACACGAGGCGGAGTCCTTTGTCCATCGGAGAAAGGGGAAGCTGCCGTTTAACAACAGCCGAACGAAGATTTCGCTTGGAACATTGCTTTTGTGCGCGGAGCGTTCATACGTTTCGTCGGACAAGAAGGCCTCGGATGTGATTCACATCTATGATTCGATCGATCAGATCAACTACTTGAAGCACTCGCTTGGTGTGATTCACCCGCACTATGAGGCGTTTGTGGATGAGAATCTAAAGGCGAAGCTATTGATGGATGGCTCTGCAGGCGCAGATTCATCCAAGGTGGATACGGGCTTCGATTTCGGTGACAAGATCGA
>JACCDW011787345.1_pt1 | contig 10569 bp, 2 predicted proteins | sample 7449781 | NCBI WGS metagenome assembly JACCDW01 (sample SAMN15323449, study PRJNA562643) | freshwater metagenome | isolation source: river surface water | place: USA:Blue River Watershed | collected 2017-08-18
ATCTCGCCGTGGAGAAGATGAGAACAAGCCTTTTGCTGTTGCACAGCGTTGGTCTGATGTTCAGGATTACATTTCACAAGACGAACCTAATTTTGAAAAGGGTGAACTTCCAGACCCATCGAAGATGCTTGACGAAGGTGCAGAAGAGCCAACTCCAGAAGAAGCACCTGAAAAGCCAGTTGAGGGTGAATTAATTCCTAAGGTTTCAAAGAAGAACCTTAAGAAGAACATGAAGGAGTACAAGAAGAACCTAAAGGATTATGAAGAAAACGGTGGTCTATTCCCACTAGACCCAAGCAAAGACCACATTCTTCTACCTGATGGAACAGTTGTTGATGCTGAGACTGGCGAAGTAGAGCGTGATGCTCAAGGTAATAAAGTTGAAAGTCCTACAAAGAAGTCAGCACCAGAAGCTCCTGCTGGAGAAAAGCCTGAAGAATCTAAAGGCAAGAGTAAAGGCCTTCCAGGAACTGTTGTTAAAGATAAGAAGACTGGTGGCAAAGCTAAGTTTGTTCCAGACCAACCTCGCAAAGACGGCAAGATTGGACAGATGTACACCCCATTGGGTGGTCAATGGGTACCAGCTGATCCAAACAATCCTGCTGACGTTGCAACAGCAAAGAAGTACACAGAGGACAAGGTACCTGGTCCAAATTCGTTAAAAGCTTTTGGTAAAGAAACATACGACGTTGTTTCTGAGGATGGAAAAGATAAAGAGTTTGATGTACCAAAGGGTGCATACAAGATGGACCCAGAGCCTTATGTTCCACAAGGTGCAGGTCCTGATGTTGTTTCTAAGGATTACACAGACGACCCTGCAGAACTTGCTCAGAAGTTTGATGAAGAAGAAATTACTTCTGCATTAGAAGAATCTCTTGCAGGTGATGGAACTGCTCAACTTCCATTTGAAGCTGGTGACGAATCTGTTCCTGCTGAATCACTTCGTGACACTCTTGGTGAGCTTGGAAAAGATATTGGCGAGGCTGTAAAGAAGGCTTACTCAAAGATTAAAGCAAAGCTTTCAGGAAAGAAGGAAGAAGAAACTCCTGAAGTTCCAGAAGATGTAAAAGAAGAGCTTGGAAAAGATATTCCAGAAGCTCCGATGCCTTCTGGAGAGGGAGACCCAACAAAACTTCCTGCACTGCTTGATGGTTTGTCAGACGATGAGAAGGATGAGTACGCCAAGACTGGTGACTACGCTAAACATCTTCCAAAGAATAACGAGTTTGATGTACCAGAAGGCTACAACGTCCTAGACGAAGAGCCTTTCAATAAAGACCTATACCCACTTCCAGAGGATGCTCCAGAAGGATTTACTTTTGACCCTCTAGATATTGCAAACAACTACAGCAACGAAGCACTTAAGAAAGAATTGCGTCGTGCAGTAGAGCCAGGTGGCGATGGTTATGGAATTTTGTCTCAGGAGACAGAGACTGGCGAGGACTATCAGGGTTATGTTCCTGGCGAAGCAATTCGTGATGCTCTTCAATTGCAAGGTGAAGATACAAATGCACTTCTTGATTAAATCTATAAGGAAGGCGCAGAACAACCATCCGAAAAAGAAATCAGTGACGCTCTAGAAGGAGAAGATACTGAAACACCAGAAGGAACCCCAGCACCTCAAGAGGAAACCCCTGCCGAAACCACGGAACAAACTACGACGAATGAAGCGGGACCCCAAACCGTTACCAATGTTAACGTCGGAGAACCAACAGGACCAGCAAAGCTAAAAGCTAAGACTTCGGAGCTCAAGGCAGGAGACATTACAACTAATGACTTCTTCACTATTGAGTCTGTAGAGCCTTCAGAGATTCCTGGTAAGTCTTGGGTTACTGGTTACTATCCAGGTCACGTTTCTCAGAAGACAAAGCTTTGGAACAACGACACTGATATCTCTGTATATCGAAATGTTGACGCTCCTACAAAGGGTGACCTTTCAGTTCTTTCAAAGCCAAAGGCAAAAGAGTATGACCCTGAGGGTAAGGTTTACAAGGATAAAGAACTTGACCTTTGGGTTCCAAAAGATGTAGAGGCTCGTAGCAAGTATCTAGATGCTGTTGACCAATACAACAAAGACTTGGCTGCTGCCAAGGAGATGTGGTCTGCACCAGAGAATGTTGAAGAGTGGAACACAGAGTCAGAAGCACCTGTGTATGACCCAACAAAGAACACTATTGGTGTAGTTGATGTTGCTGCTACTGAAGTAAAGCCGGGAGATATTGCCTTCAAGAAAGAAGGAAAGAATGACTTCTACGAGTACTTTATTGTTCAAGATGTAACAACTGACGAAAATGGAAATGCTGTAATTACTGGCTACTACCCAGACCATCAGTCTCAATCAAAGAGCTGGAAGGGTACAACTCCTATCAAGGTAATTCGTGGTGCTTCTAATCTTCCAGAGCCTGGAAAGAAGCCAGCACTCGAGCGTCCAAAGAAGGACGACCCTGATTACAAGCAAAAGTATGCAGAGTTCAATGCAGCAAAGAAAGAATCAGCTGCAACATTTACTCCTCCAATAGATGTAGATGCTTTACCAGCTGCACCAAAGAAAGTTTCTCGCCCAACTCCTCCTGCATTCATGGGAGACAAGCTCAAGGCACTTGCTGCTGAAGCAAATGGCGACCCAGTTAAATTTAAAGAGCTTCTTGCAAATGAAGAAGTAGTTCATCTTGACTTCGAGACAACTGGAGGCTTTACAGCTCCAAGTCCAATTCAAGTTTCAATGACCAAGATGAAGAACGGCGAAATCGTCGAGCAGAAGACTCTCTTCATGAATCCAGAGCAACCTTTGGATTCCTTCTACACAGATAAAGATCCAAAAGACATTCTTAAGGACTCAGATGGAAACCCAATCTCTGATGACTTCCTTTCAAAGCAAATGTCTCAGCAAGATGCATTTAAAGAAATTGCTGACTTCCTTGGTGCAGACCCAATCGTCTCTGCACACAACATGCCTTTTGATGGTGAAATCCTCAAGCGCAAGATGGCTGAGTATGGACTTGATTACAAGCCATCAGGCGAGATTGACACACTTTCACTTGCTCGCAAGGTAATTAATGGAAGTGCTGGCGACCACAAGCTTGAGGCTGTAGCAAATCGTTATGGATTAGCAGAGCCAAACACAGATTGGCACGATGCTTCTGTTGACGTTTCTGTATTGCCTGGAATTCTTGACAACCTACTTGATGAAATGGCTGTCACGAAGTCTGGCATTGATGTCCTTGATATTGACAAGAGCCAGTCAGATTATGACAAGGCTAAGGCTGAGTATGACGCATACAAGAATCCAAAGGCTAAGGCTGACTCAGAACTTGTTATGGCAAAGACTTTTGCAGATGGTATGGCTGGAAAGGAAATTCCAGAAGACCCTGCAGCACTTGTGAAAGCTCTTCCAAAAGACAAGCCAACATCAGACGAACTTTCTCCTGCAACTACTCCAAAGGCAACAGAGGTTGGCGACGGAGACTTCGAAATCGAATCAGTTCTTGGTGGAAACATTTCTAACAACTGGGTATCAGACCCAGAGAACACAACAAATGTTGGAGCCATCGCTGTTGAAGAGTGGCAACCAGGTGACTTCATCAAGGCTAAGCATGATGGATTCCACGAAATTATTTCTATCACTCCTATTGAGGGAGATGACAAGCGTGTCTTGGTTAAGCGCAGACTTCTTGCAACTGGAAAAGAATACGAATCTGCTTGGGTTAAGTATCAAGCATACGAAGTATGGCGTCGTAACAGTGCTCCAGAGACAGTCCCAGAGCCAGAGCCAGAATTAGAGCAGCCACAACTTGAGATTGACGAAGCTCCTGAGAAGGAAGCAAACGCTGGTAAGTGGGCTGATTACACAATTGCAGAAGGCACTGATGGTGTCTTCTACGCAGAAAACATTTCTGCTGCAGATGTTCAAGCACTTCGCAACGGAACACTAACTCCTCCTAAGCTTCCATTCTTTGCACCACTTGGTGGCGGAAGCAATCAGGAAACTGGAGAAGGTTACTTCTTCACTTCAGATGGCAAGCGCTTCTGGGGTAAGTATGGTGCTGCTGGTGCACTACTTCGTCGTAAGAATGCAGATGGAGAGTACGAGTACTTCCTAGCAAAGCGTTCTTCAAGCCTTTCACAAGGTGGCGGCAAGTGGGGCATTCCAGGTGGAGCTCATAAGGACCAGACAATTGCTAAGGCACCTAACGCCACAGCAAAAGAAGAATTTATGGAAGAAGTTGGTGGAGATATCTCTGCCTTCGAACCAATCTACGTTGACACAAACAAAGTTGGCGCTGAGTGGGCATACGAAACTTCTGTCTTCGAAGTAGGACCAGACCAGTTCAACGACCTATCTAGCAAGGATGGCGAAAACACTGCAACTGGTTGGTTTACTGGAGACCAGATTAACAAGATGGCTGATGCAGGAATGCTTCACCCAGACTTTGCAGATTCGTTCCCTAACATTGTAAGCAACCTAGAAGATGAGCCAGCAAAGACTGATAAGCCGATTCCAACAGAGGAAGTTTCTCCTGAAGATGTAACTTCAGTATTTGATACTTCTAAGTGGAAGAAGGTTGCAGGACAAGCTGGTTCTAACCAAGGTGCTTTCTATGTAGACCCAGATACTGGAAACCAGTACTACGTCAAGAAGCCAAAGTCTGACAAGCACGCAGAGAATGAAATTTTAGGCGGTGCTCTTTACGAAGAGGCTGGCGTTAAGTTTGGTCGTGCATACAAAGGTGTAGATAAGAATGGAAACACTGTTCTTGTTTCTCCAGTTCTAGATGGAAACACTCTTGCATCTGACAAGAAGAACTCAGATTTGAAGAAGAAGGCTCAGGCTGACTTCGCAGTTGACGCATGGCTAGGTAACTATGACGTAGTTGGTCTTGAGTATGACAACATGCTTGTTGACAAGGATGGAAACATCGCTCGTATTGATGCAGGAGGCTCACTACTCTTCCGTGCACAGGGTGGAACTGATAAAGAGTTCGGTCCAGAGGCAACACAAGTTGACTCGATGCGTGACGCAAAACAGAATCCACAAGCTGCAGACATCTTTGGAGACATGAGCGATGAAGAAATCGCTGAGTCTGTCAAGAAGGTTCAAGCAATCACTCCAGAGAAGATTGATGAACTTGTAGATGCTGCTTTCTCTGACCCAGACACAGCTGAGTCAGTTAAGGAAACTCTTAAGGCACGTCGTCAATATCTAATTGACCGTTTCTTGGGTGGAAAAGCAGAAGAGACACCTGCTGAAGAGCCAGAGAAGCCAACTGTTGACTCTAACACCACTGTTATTGACACTGCAGGTGATATCGAAGCACAAATTGCTGATGCACAGGCTGCTGGAAAGAAAATTGCATTCAAGTACAACGGAAAAGAACGAGTTGTAACTCCAAAGGGAGTGTGGAAGAACCCACAGAACGGCAACATCAACCTTTCAGCAATTGGTGAAGATGGTGTAAAGAAGAACTACACCCTTTCTAAGTTTGAACAGAGTGATTCTGTTGCTGGAGAAGCACCAGAAGCTGCTCCAACACCTGAGAAGGAACTCCCACAAGCACCAGAGGCTGCTCAGATTGATCCAGTCGAGAAACAAAAGGTTCTTGACGAAGTTTCAGCTCTTGCAGAGAAGCTTTTTGGTAATAAAGGTAAGACAAAAGACTTACTAGAGGCTCTCAAGGGTCAAGAAGGTTCTAACACAGAGCTTATCGATTCAATTCTTGAGGATATCAACACTCCATCTGCTCCTGCAGATGCAACTCCTGAAGAAAAGATTCAGTCTGACCTTTCTCAGGCACTTGCACCAGACGAGGATGCTGCTCCAGAAGATGAAGTGGAGCCAATCGACCCTGTTGCTCTTGCTGAAGAGTTAAAGAAGCCTCTTGACCCAGATTTGATTTGGGCAAAGGTTAAAGATGAAAAGGGAATTTCTGTTATTGAAAACGGTGACATTGTTGTTGCTGAGAATGTGACACCATCTGGCTCAACCATTTACACAATGGTCAAGCGCAATGCAGATAACACCTTTAGTGTCTATCACAGAATTAAAAGCACTGACGGAACTACAAGAGTTAAAACTCTTGCAGGACGTTGGCACTCATACACAGCTCTTTCTAGCCGCATTGAGAATGAGAAATGGAAAGCAAAGATAACTCCAAGCAAAGTTATCTCAAAATCTAAGCCAGAAACTCCAGGAACTATTACTCCTTCTGCAATTCCAACAAAGAAGGGTGCATACGTATCTGCTGACGGCAAGACTCCAATCAAGGTTGGAATGATTGTTAAAGATACTAAGACTGGTAAGACTGGAAAGGTTGTCTCACTCAAGGATGAGCTTGTAACTAAAGCTGGAGGAAAGACTTACACCTATACAGATGTTGCCAAGATTCAATGGGATGATGGCAAAAAGAACTGGAAGGTTTCTAGTTACCTAGATATTCAAGACACCTCAGGTGTAAAGCCTGATAAGCCAGAAGATGATGGTCCATCTGGTGGAAGTGGTGGTACTCCAACTACTCCTAAGGCTCCTACAAGTCCTGCACCTGTAAATACTCCAGAACCTACTGTTGAACTTCCAACTTTTGAAGGTACTGACCTTGCTGGTGCTACTGCAATCAAGGATGTCGAATCTAAAGCAGTAGACAAAAACTCTGTTGGTCACTTGGCTGCATATGGAGCAAATGATTACAGTGATTACAAGAATTTCTTGAGTGGAGAGTTTATTAAAGACCCTAACTCTAAGAACATGGTTCCAGGAATTTTGGTTCAGAACGAGAATCCAAATGCATCTGACCAAGACTTGACTAGCTATGGCGTTATCTCAAAGCAAGATGCAAAAACTGGTGAAATTTTTGTTTCATATTTTGATGGACCTCTTGCAGGACAGACTAAGAGCACAAAAGCAGACAAGCTTTGGTCTCGAGAGAAGTTTATTACTCCCGAGCAAGCAAAAGAATTAGATATCACTCTTGACCCAACTCTTTTTGACAAGTCAAAAGCTGCAGCAAAGGCTAAGGGCGAGGCTTATGCAAAGAAGCAAGCAGAAGCTTTAAAGAAAGCTCAGCAAGCAGCAGAAGCTAAGGCTCTAAAAGATAAATTCTCTGTCAATGGTCCAGGTTTTGCTGTTCAAACACTTGATGCAGCCCCTGATTATTCACAATCTCCACATCCAGACGTGCCTTCACTAGAAGACTCTCTAAAGATGGCAAAGAATGACAATGCTGGAGAAGCTGCCAATGGTTCAACTACTCTTCTTGACTCAGATTCAATCGAGGACTTGGAAGTTCATGTTGGTATGGTTACTGACAAGAATGGCGAAAAGAAAATTCGTCTTCAGTTCACTCTAACTAACTGGGCTGGAAAGCAAGTAGCTGCTAAAGCAGATTCTGACCCAAATGTCACTAAAACAAAAGCATTACGCATTGATAAGTGGCAAAAACAAGATGATGGTTCTCTTGTTTGGAAAGATACATGGGACACAAGCACAGTTGACTCAAACAAGAACGGTGTAACTTTTGAAGGACCTGCTGGAAAAGGAACTTTCCTTCTTCACAGAGCAAGTAAGTCTATTGATGATGCTGAAGTCGACTTTTTCAAGTACCACAGCAACAGTCCTTACGCTGTTTCCTTCCACAACAAGGCAGAGATTTACCTACCAGCAGATGCAACTGCTGAAGATGTAGCTGAAGCTCTTAATTCTCTAGGTGGAATCTCTCAGGTTCGTCCAGCCCTTGAGTCTGATGTTAAGGGTGTTATTGAGAACAAGATGATTTGGCTTCTTGGTGCCTCCACCGATGGAAAAAAGAATTATGCAGGTGAGCTTCGTGAGAAGACACTTAAGAACATTCAAGACGAGTATGGATTTACAGCAGATGATGTGGAAGTCGTTGTAGACCCACTTGCTCGAGGAAGAATTAACTACTACATGCCAGAATCCGCTGTGGATAAGCTAATGGAGAAGACAGGGTTCTCTCCATACATTGTCCACAACTGGAAGGGTGGAGACCAAGTCAATACTGTTGATTGGTTCTACAACGTTATTACATCAGGAGCAGTCTACGCAACGGCTACTCGTTGGATGAATGGCATTAACAAGAGCGGAATGTCATCTTCTTCCGATATTGATGCTAATGGTGGAAACTATGTTTTTGCTTCTCCATCATCTAAGGGCTCAAGCACTAGCTCTAACCTCGCTTTCTATTATGATTCAAGAAAAGTTCTTCGTCGTTTGGACTACTACAAGAACAACTCTGACAAGTATGGTCAACTTCAGTCTGACTCAGAGGACATTGCAGAAGCACTTAGCAACAGCTACGGCGAGTTAATGTTTAAGAAGAACCTATCTTGGGCTGATTTGTCATCCATCTCGATGCCAGCAGCTATTCGAGAGAAACTTATAGAGCGTTTGATGTCAGAAGGAAAAACTGACCTAGCAGACATTGTTTCTGGCAAAAAGAAAAAGAAGGGGGCTAAAAAATAATGGCTCTTATTTCTGAAGAAGTAATTTTTGGTACTCCAGGTGTAATCGAGAAGATTTCTGGAGAAAACCAAGGCAAATTCCCTCTGTTCGATGTAGTTCAGTTCGTATACGAGGGAGACGACGATGAAGCCGATAGCGGCATCCTCGTTCGTGGAGGACGCGGCATGTTTTACCCAGTTGATCCAGAGTTAGTTAAGAAAACCGACGGTACAATTGAGTTTGCTGCGTTCGACGGTACCTATCGAATCAGAAAGTTCACAGAGGAAGACTCTGCGATGCTAACTGGTTATGGACTGACTCTAACCCCGCAAATGATGGAGGAAATGATGGCAATCGACGAGCAAGTCGGTTTAGAACAAGCCGTTGAGGCATTGTCTAACGATGCTGGTGACGTCACAGCTGTTGTCTTCACGGTTACTGGGCTTGGCACTTTCTTCCGCAACGAGAGTAAGTGGGTTCCCGCTACTCCTGAAATGTCAGAAGAATATGATGGCTCAGAAATCACAGACATCGACGTTGATAAAGCAGGAGACCTCGTAAACCGTTGGGATGCTGGTGACAAACTCACTACAGCTGACCTAGCTGAATATGCAGTAGAGGAATAAGAATGCAATATCTAGGTAGAAACGATAGCTACGTTCTATTTTCGAACGAAGACTTAGCAGCAGTTGTTGATGAGTCTACTAACACGGTTGTTCGAGTAGACAAAAGCTCTGTGCTGCTTGCTTCTGCAGATTGGGACACTTATGCTGAAAAGCCAGTTGCCTCTTCTGTTGAGCTAGCAAGTGCTGCCGTTACTGACCTAGACATTAAAGTTTTTAGTAATGGCGATAGCAGCAACATGTACACAATTCCAGATGCTGTTGTTGCTGAAGCTAAGAGAGGTCTTGCTTGGAGAAGAGAAGAAAAACGCGGTGGCACACCTGTTGGCCTGAATACTGCACGCACTCTGGCGCAGGGTGGGCAGATTGGTATCCAAAAGATTCGTCACATCGCAAAATACTTCCCACGTCACGAAGTAGACAAGAAGGGCAAAGGTTACAAGCCAGGTCAACCAAACTATCCAAGTAATGGTCGTATCGCTTGGGCTCTTTGGGGTGGAGATGCTGCAAAGCGTTGGACATCTGCAATTGTTGAACGTGATAACAAGAAACGTGCAAACAATTCTGTAGTTGCTTCTATTGATGAATTTATGCCTGTAGAACGTATCGACTACAGTGCATTTACTCCTTCAGATTATGAACCAGATTTTTATATTCGAATTCGTTTAGATGGTTCAGGGGTTGACCGTCTATACAAGGTAGATATGGAAGGCTATTGCACCGTTTGGGATGACGGCTGCTGGGAAGACCTTGGTCATATTGACCATGACTTTATTACTTATGACAAGTCACTTGATGATCCATACGACCAAGTAGAAAAAATTCATACTCCTGTAGACCGAGAATCTGCAGTCAAGATATCAGCGATGCTGGATAACAATCCATTTAGTCCTGTATCTGTACAGATGATTGATTTTGATGAATCAGATTTAGTTGAGAAGGCAATTCCAGAAATTGATTGGAAGTTCCTAGACCAACTTTCAGAAGATGATGTTTATGAAATTGACGAATGGGATGATGGACTTATTGCTGTAGGTGCTCCTACAACAGAAGCTCCAACAAACCAAGATGGAAACTACACTCCTGAAGAGCGTTCAGAGAAAGCTTCTCAGCAGGTTCGTGACCAACTAGGTAAATTTGCTAAAGCTGGAAGCACTGTCATTATTGGAAATAATCCTAAGTACACAGGAAAAATTCTTTCAATTAATGCAGAAACTCAGGAGGCAAACGTAGAGTTTCCTAGCGGAAGTGTCGTTGCAGTCCCTGCAAATCAAACACAGTTAGCAGAAGATTATCAACCACTTCCTGTACAAGGATTCCCAAGTTTTGAATTAGACACTTCTGGCATTCTTGGAGAACCACGAGTTCCAATTGATGAGCCAACAGCAAAACTTCCAGGACGTCTACCACCACTTACAGTAGACAGTCTTCAGACAATGCTTACTGACTGGAACAGCTGGGTTACAGACCAACGACTTACTCCTGAATACACGG
>JACCDW010196074.1_pt1 | contig 10567 bp, 15 predicted proteins | sample 7449781 | NCBI WGS metagenome assembly JACCDW01 (sample SAMN15323449, study PRJNA562643) | freshwater metagenome | isolation source: river surface water | place: USA:Blue River Watershed | collected 2017-08-18
AGGGTTCTTCCGCACCTTCTTCATCGGGACTGCAGGGGCCTCCATTGTGATCTGGTGGTGTGCTGTGGACGCTGATGTGCGGTGTGGGTCAGTCGCTGTATGCTACTGACCTCTGATTCAGAGAGAACTGATTGATCCAGTATCAATTTTTTCACTGGATCTGGAGGATCTCTGGACATCTCTAGAGATCTCTGGAGACCCCCATATATACGCGCGCGTGCGCGAGGGGCACATAAAAAAACAAAAAAAAGAGTCCGTGATATGATTCCTGGACCTTTTTCCGGAGTCGTGGAGACTCCTAGGGGCCCTCGCAAGTTCTCTTAACTCCTCAGGCTACCCTCTTTAATTCCTCTTTATCGGTATTTCAATTTTTTTACAAATTTGAAGGTAAAGAGCATACAGAGGCCCTCTGTAGCCCTCTCTGCGCCTACGCACGTAGGCGCGCGTAAAGAGGCATTAAAGAGGGTCTAGAGAGGACTCCAGAGGAGAAAAATTTGAGGGCTCTACAGAGCCCTGCTCAACTTTACTAGAGAGTTGAAGAGGACACAGAGATACCTATCTCTTCAATTTCCAAAAAAAATTGAAAGAGGGGGTAGCCCAGAAACCGATGGTAGTGTTGTTGAACAAAGAGAGTTCAGCAACCGCCGCCTCTGCAGTGTGAAACAGCGATTCCCACAGCAGCAACAGCAAGAATGTCCTCCACCAAGACCAACGCTCACGACGCCGACTGGCTCGCCGAGAATGTGCCTGGGAAGACGCTCCTGAAGGCGGTAGAGAAGCTCATGGGGAAGAAGCGCGCCAAGAAGTCCAGTGACGGCGCGTCGGTGTCCTCCCGCGAGATGAACCCCGCGATGCGCGCTCACCTCGACCGCACTTCCAAGATCTCGGCGCTCCTGCGCCAGTTCAAGGAGGAGGTCAAGTCGGGCGACCGCGAGTTCGACATGGACGACTACCCGAAGGGCATCCACCTGCGGGTCGTCTCCTACCTCGAGAGCGAGGGCACTGCCGACGAGATCATCGAGGCGGAGGACCTGGACGCGATCGAGGCCGCCGTGAACTTCCTCGTGGAGAACCCGGACTGGAAGCGCGAGGCCAAGCCCTCTGCGAAGAAGTCCGCGTCCGCCGCGAAGGGCAAGTCCAAGGGCAAGGAGATCGACCTCTCGGACTCCGAGTCCGAGGAGGAGGAGAAGCCCAAGGCCAAGAAGTCCGCCGCGAAGAAGGAGGAGAAGCCCAAGAAGGCCGCCGCGCCCAAGAAGGCCGCCGACTCCGACTCCGACTCCGAGGACGAGAAGCCCGTCGTGAAGCCCGCCGCGAAGAAGGAGGAGAAGCCCGCTGCGAAGCCCGCCGCGAAGCCCAAGGGGAAGGAGATCGACCTGTCGGATTCTGAGTCCGAGGACGAGAAGCCCAAGCCCAAGGCCGCCGCGAAGCCCGCGAAGCCCGCCGACTCCGACTCCGAGGACGAGCAGCCCAGGGTCAAGAAGGTCCAGGCCAAGAAGGTCGGCGGTGCGGCGGCAGCGGGCGGCGCGGTGCGTCTGGACGATATGGTCAAGGTCACCCACGAGGAGCGCGGCGACCTCTTCTGGGACCAGGAGGGCGACCACTCGCTCTACGACGCGGAGGGCAAGCGCGTGGGCAGCACGGAGGACGGGACGGAGTTCGTCTTCGCCTGAGCAGGAAGGGGGTTGTGCAGTAGGTAGGTAGAACGGCGAAAGCCACAAAAAAAAAGAAAAAAGAACAAAAAGTCCAAAAAAAAAAGAAAAAAACTTTTTGTTCTATATTTTTTTTAAGACGTTCCAGAGATCTGGGCCTCTTTTTTTAAGATGCCAGAGATACGCTGAAAAAGTTGAACTGCTGCCATTACTGCTCAGAGAGAGCACGGATGATCTTGAAGTAGACTCAGACCATCCACATCACGATCAACGCCAAATGGCGGCGACGCGCTTTGAGCGGGCGCCCTGTGAGCTGTGCCGTGCGATGACGTGGCGCGACCAGATGGTGGAGGCCAATGAGGGCCTCATCTGCGAGCTCTGCAATGAGCTGCCGCCCTACAGCGATGAGCGCTACCAGGCTCTCGTGCTCATCCAGCGCGCGTTCAGGAACCACCTCGCTACCGCGGCCAAGCCCTGCTTCCACTGTGAGCGGCTCACACTCACGCGCCACGAGTACGAGGGCGGGCTCATCTGCGGCGACTGCCTCGATGAGTTCATGATCCAGCGCCTGGAGGACGAGTGGGACCGCGCTTGCCCTGGCTGTGGTCACGACCAGTGCCGCTGTGAGGACGATGCCGGCTGGTGCGAGAAGTGCGAGGGCGCTCACGGCTGCGTCTGCGCGGAGCAGGAGGAGGACGCACGACTCGCGCGGCACCGTCGCGCCTGTGGCTTCCCAGACTGCGAGGGGGACTGCGGCACCCTGGACTGCGGCTGTGTGGACAAGTGCAAGTGCGAGGGCTGGTGGGCCACATTTGACACGTTGTCTTGGGGGCCCGAGTAGGACGCGCACAGGGCGCACCAAACAAAAAGAACAAAAAAACAAAAAGTCTCAAAAAACCAAGAAAAGACTTTTTGTTACTTTTTTTGTGGATCGCGATAAAATTGACGTTTTTGTCGGCCTAGCACACTTTCTATCACAAAATGATCGTAAGTCGTGATCAAGAACCAGATCCTACCCTCTTATTCCTGTATTACATCTCTGTAGTCCTCGTTCTTGTGTTTGGTGTTTTCACTTTCATTGTCAGCATCTTTACTCAAGAGCCTGTCTTGCCTTTTAATGAGTTCTTGACTATCTGTATGCTCATTCTGTTCTGGCTCGTGCTCTTGTCAGTAAATGCGAAAAAATTGAAAGTTCGCCGTTACCAATGAGCAAGTAGGTGGTCTTGTCAAAGAGAGATAAGATCACGCTCGCAAATGTCTGCTCAGATCAACCAGATGTCTACGACGAACACTCAGAAGGCCGCAGTGGAGGTCTACGAGGAGGAGTATGACTACCGTGAGAACGAGCCCTTCTACTCCTGCGCCTACTGCAACCAGGACCGCGGCCGCGACTTCATGGAGCAGATGTGCGCAGACTGCTTCTGGGAGTGGGACTCCCTCTGCAAACGGCCTGGTCGCATTCGGTATTCACTCCTGGATCCCAAGTATGCGAGCCCAGAGGAGCAGGAGAGGGTCTACCGCTGGATCAGGGAGGCCAACCAAGAGCTCGCAGAGTTTGAGGAGAAACTGGAGGCGGGCCAGGACCGCATCCACCGCGAACTGGAGATCCACGAGGTCTATGGCGAAATGGGCTTCGGCGAGAGCAACCCGTATCGCGAGGCGGATGACGCGCAGTTCAAGGAGGTGTGGGCCTTGAACGCGGCCTACGACGCGGCCTATCCTGTTGGAGCAGGAGCTGGAACGCCAGAGGACAAGTCCAAGCCCCTCCAGGAGAAGACAGAAGACGAGATCCAGGCCGAGCTGCTTGTTCTGGACTATGAGCGCAAGGAGATGCGCTACAAGGCTCGTGACCGCGAGATGGCCCCAGAGGAGCGTGAGGAGTATGCCGCAAAAGAGCGAGCATCTGAGGTGATGGTGGAGGAGCTTTTGCGACGACGCCAGTAAGCAGGGGCTCTGGGGGTGGATGCATGTTCTAGAAAAAAATCAAACACAACAAAAAGATTTTTTTTTGTGCGTCCAAAGTATAGAGATGGGAGCTACAGCCAGCGCACCTTTTAAGGCTATGAGTATGACCAACGGAAATATCAACCGCTCTTTTGGCGTTCCCTCTTCTGGAACCCCTTCTGCAAACTCTACTGCACTCGCTTCTCCTAATGCGACTGCGGGCACACCCTCTGCGCGTAGAAACCGCCGCAACAACCAGATGGCGATGATGGGCGGCAAGCGGAAATCCAGACGTTCCACTCGTAGATCCAGACGCGGCACTCGCAAGTCCAGAAAGGGAACGTATCGCAGACGCAGATAATTCCGGATGCTTAGCGAATATCATTGTAAATCGCTACACCTTTTGACTGGCTAGCATACGCAAGAGAATCAAAGTCTATCTTTGTGTTCTCTAAGGCTTTTTTAATAGACTCCTCCGTCTCTCCATATCGTTCAAGAAGTTGATTGCCAACTGCTCGCACGATATAATCTACAAGACCAATACGCTGTTTGATCTCTGGCTCTTCTTCATTCTCAAGATTAGACTCTACTACAGTAATCTGCTTGTCTTGAAGAAGAATCAAAGAACACGAAATAAGCTCAAAGACTTCTGTGAGTGTAAACTTGGTTTCAGTTGTCATTCCTGCTGTAGTGATCTTGTATGCACGCGCGAAGTTCAAATTTTTGCTTGAATGAAAGATATATTTGTTCTTGATTCAAAGATGCCCTCTCTGAACTATAAACATCCAAGAGCCACAAGATGACGAAAAAAAAATTGAAACGCCAAACCCTCAAAAAGGATCAAGTAGGTTAACGACAAAGAGAGTCTTTAACACACCGCTTCAAAGAGAACACAGAGATGTCTACCTTCAACGTTCACGATCTGCTCACTTCCCTTGCTGCGTCTTCTGAGGATCAGAAGGCCTTCCGCCAGGCTGTCCTGGAGTGGACTGGCTCTCCTGATTCCAAGAAGAAGAGTCGCAAGGCCAAGGCGAAGACCACTGAGGATGGTGAGGCCAAGCCCAAGCGCCAGACCGCCTGGAATGCTTGGATTGAGACTCGCTGCGGCAAGAAGGGCTCTGAGACCACGGAGTATAAGGAGTGGCGCGATGAGCAGAAGGAGGCCGACAAGAAGCCCTCTATGATGGCCTACGCCAGCAAGTGCAAGAACGACGATCTTGAGGCCTACAAGGAGTTTGAGGCCAAGTTCAAGTCGTCCGCTTCTTCTGCCTCTTCTGCCGCTTCTGCTGCGACCCACGACTCTGAGAACGAGGCCGTTGCGGAGCTGGAGGTGAAGCCCGCCAAGAAGGCCTCCAAGGGCAAGAAGGCCTCTGCCAAGAGCGACACGTCTGACGCAGAGACGGCAGTGGTCATTGAGGCCAAGCCTGCGAAGAAGGCCGCTGCCAAGCCCAAGAAGGCCGCGAAGAAGGCTGTGGAGTCCGACTCTGACAGCGAGTAGACGCACAGCCCTTCTGCTCCCCACATCCCAACACCCCAAACAAAAAGAAAAGAGGTTCCAAACCCAAAAAAAAGAAAAAAACTTTTTTTTGCAGCAGAGATCTAGCCAATCGCCGAAAAAGTTGAAAGTATTGAATATTCTAGTGAATATGTGGGGTGTCTTGTTAAAGAGAAACAAGATATCAGGAAACAATGGATGCCCGTCTTGCTGCTATTCTAATCCAGGCCCTCTGGCGTGGCTACAGTAGTCGCAAGGGCAAGATACTTCCCTGCTCTGGGTGCGGATATCCGATGACCCTCAAGGAGGGCACCCATATCTGCTCTTGGTGCCAAGAGGCTGAACGTGTGGACTTTCTGTGGCACTATCAAACGTGTGAACGTATCGGCTGTCGCAAGTGTGACGAGTTTGATGACGAAGAGCGCTTCATCCCCTGCTGCGTCTGTGGCGACAATTGTGCAGATGGCGACTATGAGAGTTGGCGCTTCTGCACTCGGCGCTGTATGGTAGAAGCAGGCAGAGATAATTAAAGAAGCTGCTGCCAGAACAAAAACAAAACAAAAAAAAATTTTTTGTCTCTGAAAAAATTTGAACTTCCAACTCACGCGGTTGATGTATTACGGTGTCTTGTTAAAGAGAAACAAGACACTGTAGCAAGTATGGATCCCAAGACCGTTACCAAGATCCAGTCACTTTGGCGTGGCTACTGCAGCCGCAGGGGAAGAACTCTTCCTTGCTGCTGGTGCAACTGCCCTATGGCTCTAGCGGCGCCAGCAGAGGGTTCAAGGCGCTGGGCTTTTCAGATGCGCTTCGGTGATCCACGGTTTCCCATCCGCTCTGAGCGGCCTTGTGCAACTTGTGGGGAGGCAGAACGCCAGTGGGTAGAGAAGAAACACCAAGAAGCCATCAAGAAGCGGGAGGCGGCCATCAAGATCCAGGCCCTCTGGCGGGGCTATCGTGGCCGCGAGGGGGAAGAGGCGCCGTGCTGTCGGTGCGGCTACCCAATGACCCTCAAGCGCTTCAGCAAGGAGACAGAGCTCCTTTACTGCGGGAACCCCGAGACTCGCTACTCACGCGAGACCCTCACAACGTGGGTCATCCAGGCGGGAAAAGATCCCTGGTGGTTGGTTACCTGTCGGTCTCGCAAGCCCTGCTCGTGGTGTGAGGAGGAGAAGTGCAGCGAGTGTGGTGAGTTTGACTGCGCTGGGGGCAAGGACTGTGAGCGCTTCATCCCCTGCTGCATTTGCGGCAACAACTGCGCAGATGGCGACTATGAGCAGTATCGCTTCTGCACACGGCGGTGTATGGTGGAAGCAGGACGCGACTGATAGACAACCCCAAAACCCCACAAACAGTTCCACAGCCCAAAAAAAAATTTTTGTTACCACTTTCTCTTTTGGAGAACTTTCACAGGAAACTTGTGCTTTTTCTCTTTTAACTCTGCAATGCGAGCCTTTGCTGCGACACGATCTTTGCATTCATAGGACGGCTGAGAACCTTTCAGGCAGAGAGGAAGATAACTAGCAGCTTCATAGTATTGTTCGTAAATAGGCTTTTTCATATCAAAGAAGCTCTTCTCAACTGCCACATGATCTTCTAAGAGAATATACACATTGTTCTCTCCAATGGCATAGGGATAGGGCACATCACTGTTGCCAATGTCCGAGTAAAACTTCACGAGTGTATCTCCTTTCAAGGGCTTGAATTCATAGATGCTCTCGCCAATAAAAATATACTTTGAGCCTACTTTGAGTAAGATACTGTTGCCCTCTGCCTCTTTGGGCTTCAATCCATCATAGCCTCCCTTTGGAGATTTCTTTCCAATCATTACATCATCTGCTTCAAAATCAAACAGATGCTTTTCAGGGCGTGAAACCTCTTGAAACGTTCCATTGACCTTTTCATACGTATCCATATTCATAAACACAGAGACCTTCTTGCCATTGATTTCTACACGAAAGGGTCGTCCGCCGTTATCGTGGATAGCATAACTTCTCTTTGTCATCTAAAAAAAGTTTTTGTTTTTCTTTTGGGTTTGGCGCGCCCACTACATCTAGCCTGCAATGTTCCGCTCTCGCACGCAGATACCCACGACAGTGAGTGCGACAACAATGCCTAGACCCACTCCAAATGTTACTGTAGACGCTGTAATGCCGCCTACAATCGCCATTGTTAGACCGGCAACAAAGAAAGCAGAGGCCGTCAGATACGGCACCATCTCGCGAAAGAGGGCTTGCTCTTGTGTGGGCATTTTGCCTACTGTCCAGGCCATTCCTCGCAGTCAACGTCAAATTTTTTTCCTCTAGTTGAGTTTCTTCTTGAGGTCGGACACAGTCAACTCAAAGGCTGGAAGGCCTGGCTTTCTGCGCCCAAAGAGCAGAACCTCTTCAATGGAAACATTCTTGTCTCCATAGATGCCCTTCTTGGCTTGCTCAAACCACTCCTCCAGAGTTGGATACAGTTTGCCGTCTGTGTAGTCGTAGAAACCATTTTTCCAGACAGCACAATGGTGCACCTTGTTGGCTTGCTTCATCTCATCATTCTCCTTCCAAACTGTTGACGGATAGGGCTCATCCTTCAAGAAGAAGTAGAAGTCCGACATCAGAATGAAGTTGTTGGAGTTGGGGATCTCTTGAACCTTGAAGCTCTTGACTCCTAGAGAAGATCCATAGGTGGTGTAGGCCTTGCTGACGAGTTGGCTGATGGTGCTACTCATTTTGGTTACGGTTTGCTGGTTGGCATCCATTTGTTCAAATTTTCCAAAATTGGGCCTAAATATACATACTTACCTTCAAATAAAATGAACCTCTTTGTTGTGCTTGGCCTTCTTCTCTCTGCTGGTTTCGTAAACTCTGCGCAATTCGGAACCTATCTTGATGAAAAGTGTAGCAAGCCTATTACTGAGCTCTATGCATTTGCTGATGTCTGCACGTGGGGAACAGATCGTTACAATGGAGCATTTGCACTTACTCTTTCACAGTGCTCTGATGAGTTTCTGGATGTCAATATCTATAATGCATCTACTTCACCTACTTGTGATGCTAGTCCAGTCTTTAACTTTACTGTAACTCCGCAGTGCACACAAGTTCAAGACTTCTATGTTCAGGCTCAAAATACAAGTTGTCAAAGTGAGAATCTTGCCTACAATGTATTGGCCCATTTTACAACAGATTGCTCAGATGGAGGTGCGCCCTTCTCATTTCTTGCGGGCAATCCTCCGTGCGCTGGAAACTCATTTTTGCCCTATCTTCTAGGATGGGATACAGCTGCGTATTATATGGATCCGTTCTATATGTTCCAAGTCTTCAATACCACAAATGGAACCTGTCTAGATAGCCAAGCTGTCTTTATGACTCAGACATTTCCTGCAGCCTGTCTGAAGCCTACAATGCCTTTTAATAATATTGCACTGGATATTTACAACGCCTTTTCAACTGTTCATTGAAAAAAATTTGAAACTACCTGCTCGCCTGTAGCAACAACTAGTTCCAAGATGAGCAACACCGTCGTGAACGTTCGCATCTCTACTGAGAATATGTCTTCTGCTACCCAGACGTGCCCTCCTACTACTGATGACGCTATCAAGAATGAAGCGCGTCGTCGGCTGGAGGCCGAGCAGGCCAAGGAGCGTGCAGAGGCGTGTGCGGCTCGGCAGAAGGCGGCTCGTGAGACCGAGGAGCGACAGGCTCGCATCCGTGAGGAGGAGATTCAGCTTCGTGCGGAGGAGGAGCGAGTTCGCATTGAGGCCCGTCGGCTTGTTCTAGAGGCCGAGGCCAAGCGGATCGCCGAGCAGAAGGAGGCTGCTATTCAGGCTGAGATGGAGCGCCTCCGCAATCGGTCTGCAACGGAGATCCTGGAGGACAAGGTCGCGGCTCTGATGGCCCAGGTGGACTATCTGCAGTCTCGACGTTGTCTCTAGTGACCTTGTGAGTTCCCTCACAGAGCGCATCTCATTTCTAGAGACAGAGCTTTGTGAGCAGGGGCGCAAGCACAAAGAGGCAATCTCACGACTCAAGGAACAGCTCGCAACCTATGAAGAGTCAAAGAAGCCAGGCCAGTGGGTGTTTGTGGGTCGTGAGCATCAGGACCTCACAGTGCCAGAGAATACGCTCCTTCGTTGGGGCTTGAATGCTTGTTGGGTAGAGAAGCGCCACAGCGGCAACTTCAAGGCCACAAATCAGTTCTTTGGCAAGGATCCTCTTCACGGAACTGGCAAGATTGTAGAGATGTGGGTGCAGTAGTGAGTGAGCAAGTAAAAACAAAAGAAAAAATGCCATCTTGGCAAAAAAAATTTGAAATATTTTTTTTGCGAAGAGAGGCTCGTAGCAAAATGTCGTCTTCAGCATTCCAGCGTATTGTAAGTCGCGAGACAGTCCTTGGCTTGGGGATCAAGCCCTACGAGTGGGATGATGAAGACCAGGCAGATCTTCACGAGTCTATGATTCTGCGTTGGAAGGAGAATCCTGACTGGACAGATGAAGAGGCAACGGATGCATGTGCGGATGAAGTGGACCGCATTCTGTTTCGCAACTTCAATCGCACCTACAAGCACTTGCTTACACAAGTCACGGATCTCTGGCGCACGCCTGAGAAGGCCTACCGCATCTATGTTGATAAGGGCAAGCGGGCGTTTGAGGATCGTCTCAACGAGCACATTGAGTTTATGAACTTCTGCAAGGAGTTCTATGACCAGCTCCGCGAGTGGTATAACATTGATAGCGTGGGTATGCACGAGGCCTTTCAGCTGATGAAGGAGAAGGATTGGACCCATCAGCAATACAGGGACTATATTCAAGACAAGCGTAAGACAAAAAATCCGAGACAATAAATTCCTTCCCTGCTTTATATCCTCCCCAACAAAAAAATAGTTTTTTTGAAAAATTTGAATAGTTGCTACGACTGATCCTAGGAAGCAATCAAGATGGACCCCGAAATCACTCACGAAGCGCTCCGCCGTTTGACGGAAGAGATTCAGAAGGAAGAGGAGGCTGCCGAACTTGCGAAGCGCAAGATCCTTGAAGAGGAAAAGGCTGCTGAGGCACGGATTCACGAGGAGTTCATTCGGTTGCGCGCAGAGGAAGAACGCATTCGGATTGAAGCCGAGAAACTCGCCCTTCAAGCCCAGGCCAAACGCCTCGCTGAGCAGAAGGAGGCTGCTGTTCAGGCTGAGCTTGAACGCCTTCGGAACCGAACTCCTGTAGAGGTTCTTCGTGATGACTTCAAGGCCCTCGTCAAACAGTTCAACATTGTCCTCAAGAAGCCTGACCATACAGAGCCTTTGGCTACTCTGCAGGCAAAGTTGGACAAGGCCCTGGAAGAGAATGTGCGGCTTCAGGCCCAGTTGACTGCTCTTAATACGGGTTTCCAGGCCAAACTCACTGCTGTTTCTACGGAATTGAATTCAGTAAAAACGGCAAAGACAAAGGATGAGGCTGCGCTTCTTGAGCGTGTGGAGTTTATGGAGAATGTGTTCCTTACC
>JACCDW010573544.1_pt1 | contig 10567 bp, 26 predicted proteins | sample 7449781 | NCBI WGS metagenome assembly JACCDW01 (sample SAMN15323449, study PRJNA562643) | freshwater metagenome | isolation source: river surface water | place: USA:Blue River Watershed | collected 2017-08-18
ACGGAAAAGGAAAAGTGGTCTTTTATTAAGACGTTGACATATAGCGTTGGTCTCGCTATACTATCGGTTGTGGCAATGACGCTACTTGTTATTTTCTTTTAAGGATTGATTATGAAACGCGCTTTTACGCTCTCCCTTCTCGCTGCCGCTGTCCTCGCTACCGGTTGTACCCGGATTGAGACCGGTGAGGTTGGTGTCCGTGTTGGTTTTGATAAACAGGTTCAGTCAGGTGAACTGCTACCGGGTTCTTTTAACCAGGTGCTGATTGGTGATGTGTTGACATTCCCTATCAAAGACGTCAACGTCAAGCTGGATGACATGACGCCTGTTGCAAAAGACAATAGCACGATGAAAGACCTTGATGCTGTCGTGATCTACAACATTAGTCAATCTCAGGTCGCTGAGCTGTACTCTACAAAGAGCCAAGCATTCCACGCTCGCCATAACGGTGACATCTATCTGATGTACAACTACATTGTGCAGACTGCTCGTAACGCGATCTACAAAGAAGCTCGTAAGTTCGAAGCCCTTGATATGGCAGACAACCGCCAAGCAATGGAACAAGCAATCAAAGAGACTATCCAGAAGACTCTTGCTGAGGAAAAACTGGACGGTAGCCTAATCATCAGCCAGGTGCTGATCCGTAACATCGTTCCTGCTGACTCTGTAGTTGCATCCGCCAACGAACTCGTCCGTGCAAAGAATGAACTGAAGCAGAAGGAAGTTGAAGTGAAGACCGCTGAAGCAGAAGCTCGCCGCATGGCCGCTCTTGCTAACCAAGGTGCTCAGTCGATTTCGTACATGCAAGCTCAGGCTATGTTGAACATCTCCGAGGGCATTAAGAACGGTAAAGTGCAGACGATCGTCGTCCCAAGCAACTTCACCGCGCTGATGACAAAGTAATGAAAATCACCGAAGACCAATTTCGGTTTGAATGGTATTCGGGTACTGGTAAAGGTGGACAGCACCGCAACAAACATCAGAACTGTTGCCGGTGCATCCACGAGCCAACAGGAATAACAGCAAACGGGACAGCAAGCCGTAGCCGCGAAGATAATAAAGCCGCTGCGTACAATACTTGCCGCGCCCGTGTCGCTGCCCACTTCCACAAAGACAAAGAACGATTCCTCGCTGGTGAGGAACGGATCCGTACATACCACGAACCAGACAACCGCGTCGTAGACCATGCGAGCGGATTCACAGACACATACCAAAACGTGATTACAAAGGGTGACGTTGAACCAATGGTCACCGCCCGTGCTAAAGCAGTTCGATAATTAACACTTTCCCTCTAGTTGCGACTTACTTGGATTTCAAGTAAAATACAGATATTGCAATAAGGAGTAAACATGAGCACACGTTCAGCAATTGGTTTTTATGACGAAGCCGGTATGTTCAAAGCAATGTACTGCCACTATGACGGCTACCCCCACCACGTCGGTAAAATTCTAGTCGAACATCACAACAGCCTCTCTGCTGCACATAAGATCGTAGAGGGCTCTCAGATCCGCAACTTCGACCATGATGGAACGATCGCTCGTTTTGGTGATGGCGATGGTGCCGCTGAGTTGTTCGAGACTGTTACGGAAGCACTTGACAGCGGATTTGATTATGCGTATGTCTATGATGTTGAGAAGTGCCGTTGGATGTGCTTTGGCCGCGGCCGCACTCCGATGTTCACTGTCCGTGAATATAACATCCCTGGTGAGGTAGCAGTATGAACTTGCGTGAATTGATTACAGAGTACATCCTGTTTGCATATGATGAGCAGCGTCTGCTCGAGCGGTTCCATGTGACTGAGAGTGAGCTTGCATCACTTGCCGACGTCGACCTGCTCGAGATCTACGACACGACACTTTTGTTTGAAACCCCTCAAGGAGAACACAATGCCTAATTGGTGCAACAACTGGACGCACTTCCGTACCAACGACCGTGCACAAGCGGAGCGAATGATTGCTGCGTTTGAAAACAAACAACTGTTTCAAGAGTTTGTCCCGTGTCCTGATGAGCTGAACAACGTCGACTCACCCAACCGTGATGAGGAACATGCCAATGCATTGATTGAGAAGTATGGACACTCTAGTTGGTACAGCTGGCGTGTGGAGAATTGGGGTACGAAGTGGGATACGGAAGCAACCCTAGATCCCGAGATCCAAGAAGATGGCGAGGGCGAGTTTCTGATCAGCGTGTCTTTCGATACAGCGTGGTCTCCTCCGATTGCATTCTACGAAGCGATGGCTAAGCAGGGTTGGAACATTACCGGCTACTACGTTGAGTGGGGAATGAACTTCTGCGGCGTGTGGGATGATGGAATCGATCAATCGTTTGAGATTCCTGAGACCGCTGAGGAGGCAGAGGACATACTGCCACCTGACCTTGAAGAGGTGTTTGATATCTGCCAGACGCTGCATGATCGTGAGGAAGAATACGAAGATGATTGATTGCATGATTGTAGGTGACAGTATCGCTGTTGGTGTATCAATGGTTCGCAAGGAGTGCATTGCATACGCTAAGAGCGGGTGGAACTCGTCTAGGTGGAACAACGATTACCTGCAACAAGCCGTCAATCAGCCTGCGCAGACGATCATCATTAGCCTTGGTGCAAATGATCACAAGGGGATTCCGACGGAAAAGGAATTGCGTAAGATGAGAGCGGTGATCCAGGGTAAGCGTGTTTTCTGGATCGGTGTTGGTAAGGATAGGAAACCGATTGCGCAAGCTGCGATCGAAAAAGTCGCAGCGGAGTATGGTGATATCGTTCTTGCTCGCCCAGACCGGCAGCTAATGAGCTCGGACGGTGTACATCCAACAATGTCAGGTTATAAAAAACTAGCGGAGCAAACGAAATGAGTGAAGGACTAATGATCCCCCATGAAGTAGCTGAGGGGATTGCGCTTGCGTCTATGCAAGATCAACTCGAGTATCTTCAAAAGGAACTGAACGACCACATCCAGCATGGACAGTGGTTGCACCCGGAGGATGTCGCAAACAACCATGAACTGGTGTACTGCCTTAAGAAGCTCATCAGACACTACGGCGGTTGACCTCCAAACGTTTTTGTCGTATAATTGACATTATGGCAAAACGCAATACCAAAAAAACTTTACGAGAGGGGCAAGCTGACCGCAACGCTCCTCTCTTTTTTAAGAGCAAGCGTGTATCGTATGCTCGTCTCGGCGCTGAACGTGAGCTGTTTGTTCGTGTCGGTGACATTGTCCATTTTGACTGGGGTGGCGAGAACTGGGGCATCATCTACGACATCTTTGAGAATTGGGGTGGCGAGGTGTTGTTTATTCGTAACACAAAGGGATTCAACGGTGAGTGGTTAGCTGACAAGACGGAATTCCGTTTCCCTGCAGAACAATGTTGGATTGCAAAATGAAACTATACAGCGAACATACCGAATGGTCCGGCGGCGGCGTTAACCACTGGTACTTGCTAAACGATAACCGCACGATGATGTACGCTTACCGTCCTCATAGCAAGGGTCCGGTTGTCCGGCTGCGTACCCCTCTTCCGTTTTACGAGAAGGGCCGTACTCTGCGGCTAGAGGCTGACTTTGCTGATGCGGATCCCGGCGTAATAGTGATCGAGGGTTCGAACGGTAATAAGTATTTCGTTGACACTATCCGTCGCTCGTGCTCTTGTCCTTCATACAAGTACCGCGGTGGCTGTAAGCACGTTGAGGGCCTATGAAAAAATACGAAACATTCAGTGATTGGTTTGGGGAAATTGAAAACTATGGAATGCGCCTAGAGCGGTTCTATGGTGAATTTGCAACGGTTGATAGTCTCCAACGAGAACGGATGATCGTGTGGCTGCAGGCTGCTTGGGAATGTGCAAGGATGGATGCTGATGTTCAGGAGTGAACAGTACGTTATCGAGGTACCAAACCTTCCCTACGATAGACAGCAGCTAGCTGATATATTCGAGCAGGCAAGACCGTTCGCGCGGTTGAAGGGTTTGAAGTGGCACGACAATAGCAAGTACAGTCAGCTAACAGTAGACACAGCTCCTGCAGTTGTGATCTACAGCGGTGACTATATGAATCTCGATCCTAACGCGGTCGATCGCAATTACGATTTTCTCGAACATCGGTATATCCGTGAGATGGTTTCACGGTTAAGATTCATCCATCCAATTACTCCAAACAACATAGACATTGTCTGGTATAGGCCTGGTTTTGAATTTGAACCTCATATTGACCATTATGCTTACTCAACGATGATGTGGCCAATACTACCTGTAGATGGTGGAGCTCCTATCGATTTCTATTACAAGAGTAGTATCGATCTCGCTCCTCTTATAAAAGCAGAGAAGCCTGCAGGTTTCAAAAATCAAGTAACTCCTGCAGATATTATAGAAACACATCATTACAGTACGACCGTGCCAACGATATTCAATAGTCACTGGATCCACGGTGTACGGCCGGTTGAACATGAACGTGTTTACCTACGATTGCGGATAAAAGAAAAGTTTGAGTCTATAGTGGCAAAGATTCAAAACAAGACCTTGGTCCGTTGACCAAAACTCGTTTTTGTGATATACTGGGGGCATTGTTTAGGAGAACACAATGCCTGTTTTGAAAACGCAAACCTCTTCCGCTCCCCGCCTCAAGAACGAGACACTCGGCAACGATGCTTTGACCGAGCTGTACAAAGCGTACGAGTTGATGGACTTCGATAACTTCCGTGTGTTTGCAGAGGGAGTTGTTATGGCTGGTGGCGGCAAGCAGCCTCGCAAGCTCGAGATCATTAACAGCATGTATTCGCCTACTGCTACAAAATCACAAATTCTTACTAAAGCGCAGAACTTCATTCTCGCTGGCATGGGGCTCGGTGTATGACTGAAGAAGACCGCATCATCCGACAAGAACTCAGCGCATTCTTCAGTGCGCTTGAGTACGCAAAGCTCAACGGGCTTGAATATGAATTCATGGAGTTCTTCCTCCGTGATTATGGTAATGAAAAATCTGTACCCGGTGCTATCTGGTACGCTAACTGTGAATGGGATCTGTAATGGAATACGAGCAATACGAGAATGAGTTGAAGACAAAACACCCTGACCTGTTCGATGGTCATGATATTGGCCTCTGGGTTGGTAAAGGATGGCAGCCGATCATTTTCTCACTTTGTCGGCAAATCGATGCTTACGTGAAGTTTGTCAACACCAAACCCGACCGGACTCCGGTTAAGGTTACCATTTCTCAAATCAAAGAGAAGTTCGGTGGGCTGCGTTTCTACTATGACGGTGGTGATGAATACATTTCCGGCATGGTTCAAATGGCTGAGATCTGGGCTAGCCACACGTGCGAAGTATGTGGAGATCCTGGCAAGCAGCGGGGTGGTGGTTGGATTAAGACTCTCTGCGATCAACATGATGAAGAAAGGAAAGCTGAATATGCGAAACGCTTTGGAAACTCTACTGTATGAAATCGCAGCGCGGCTGTTTTTGGCCGTGCTCGGTATTCTCGTTATCATTGTTGGTATCATTTCGCCGCGCCGCTGTCTCGAAGGAATCCGTGGAGCGGCGCTCGATAGCACCGGCGATCTCATTCTCCGCACGAGAAAATAACTGTTGACCAAACAACGTTTTTGTGATATACTGGACATTCATTAGGAGATTGTTATGTCAGAAACGCTTCCCGTTGTTCCCTTGCGTCATTGTGAATTTGATAAGCGGAATCTCGCTCTGCGACTCGCTAGCGAGTTCTGTGGTATGCCCCGCGCTCTTATCGTAGAGGGTGTATACAATAGTGTCAAATTCGTTCCTGTGCCGGAAGGCCATCGCCTGTTCGATCCCGATCAGTGGGACGGTGAGATGATGGTATACATTCCTGAGCCAGGATCGAAGTGTGGTTGGGTTCGTAGCCTGACAATTTACCATGCTTGGTAATTACCAACTCAATTGTTGTAACGGCGATTGCGAGCAGGGCCGTCTGTGTCCTGTTCGTATCAAGGTCACGTGCGATAAGCTGTTGGGACTTTTGTTTCCAGACCAGCCGCATCTACAAGATGCGTGGTGGAACAGTCCAAACAAAGCATTCCAAGACCAAGAGCCCATTCGCGTACTTGACCGAAACCCGTATTCCGTGTTACAATACATCCAGACACAATTTTCAGGAGATTACTCATGATGCAAGCAGGTAAGTATTACATTGGCGATCTGTGCTATGTAATGGATGACAAAGAGTGGGACGAGTTTTGTGGTATTACCATCAAGGGCAATGAGTGCCTCGATGGTGAGTTTGAAATGAAGGATGGCCGTAAGTTTGCCACGTACGGTACTGCTTGGGGTGATGGATGCTATCGCTCAAACATTGGTACCGAACACAGCGTTGATGCTGGTTTGATTGGATGTATCCGTGTTGAGGATATCCGTGCCAACAAGTACGAGGATATTGAGTCGCTCGGTGCTATCGTCGAATTCAAGATGCCGTTTACAACTGAAGGCGGGCGCAATGTGCTAGGCCGTGACTGGGACGGTGTAATCCGATTTGGAAACGTCATGATCGAAACAAATCCTGATTATGATGATGACTATTATGATGAGGAGTAATACACATGGCTAAGATTCAAAAAAAAGAGTTCTTTTTTCTTCTCGATGCTTGGCATTATTGCAAGCAGTATGATCTACCGATGTCTCGTATCGTCCGTCAAGACTGGAAGACGTGGGTGGTTCAATGAGAATGAAGGATATACTTTTTGAGGTAGAACAATTGCAGGAAGCCGGCCTCTCTATTGAAGAGATTGCAGAGCGCTTGCATATACCTGTTCCAGCAATAGATGAAATGTTCAAGTGGATAAGCAAATATGGGTTACAAACAGACAATGATTGATGCCGTTTACGTTCTCAACAAGCTGGGTCTTGCGCCCGGCATGTCCGTTACACGTGCACTTACGCAAGTTGGTCTCTCAATCAATGAGGGCAGTCAGCGTAATGCGACAGCGGCAAATCAAATCATCAAATCACTCGGCGGTGATCCTCAGACGCATCCCGTTGCAGCAGATATTGTTGCAAAGGCGCTTATTGAGCAAGCTGTTTTGTCAGGTGCAAGCTACGACGTTGACAAAGCAAAGAAGGTCGCTCAAGAAAAACTGGATAAGATCCGGCACACAATGCCATATGCGTTTGCTCAGCCCAATGAAAAGGAAAGCACATCCACACGAGCTCGGAAGACATCTACAGGCAGCGGAGATAAGAAACAACGAGCGCGTGTTATCTTTGACCGTGAAGCTGGAAAGCCAGCAGGTGCAATTGCAAAAATCATTGCAACAGAGATTGATATTACCTACGCGAACGCGTACTACTACGTCAGTCGTGTTTTTAAATAAGTAGGCGTATTCATGACAAATCAGAAAATTAACAACAACACTTGGAACCACATGGTTTCAGTTCTCACAGGACAAATCAAACCCTCATCGAACGGATGTCATTATGTCGAAGCATATCTCATCTCAGATCAACGAGTTGGTCAATCGACTCACCATACCCGTACTAAAGCCTCGCAACCTAGTGGCAAAGGATCTACTCACGTCTAAATACCGTATGCGTACAGTCGAACGAAAAGATGTGTACAAACGCAAACAAAAACACGTGAAGCCTGTTGACTTTTGTTACTGAAGAGAGTACTGTCAACCTGCGGGCGGGAGAGTATACTAATGCAACAAAAAGCACTGACAAGAAAGCAACTACCAGAGTTTGGTGTCGTTGAAGGCATCAGCATTGACATAGCAGCGCTTACTTCTTTCTGTCAGGAAAAGGGATACCTAGAGCCTCAAACCTATATCGACGGTCAGCGTAGCGAAGATACAGCACTCAAAGAGTATTGGAGTGCATACGAGAAATGTAATGATCAGTTGGACGGGATTGTCAATGAGTGTCTTGCCGGCAATCAATACAAACAGCTAGCATTGTCTAAATTTAATGGTATGCAACGTACCGAAGGGACAATTGTAGCGACCTCAGCTCGTGACCGTTTGAAGCGAATTGATAAGCACAGTGCTGATTATGTTCCGGAAGCAGATGAACACAACTTTGGCTTACTGACAGAGAAGGTCGAAGGCCCGATCAAAGAGGCACTGGATAAATTCAAATCACCATTTGCAAGAGTGCGGTTTGCTATGCTTGCACCTCACTCTAGTGTTGATCCGCATATTGACTATGACCCGTCATATGTTACACGTTACCACATCCCTATTATTACAAACAGAGATTGTTGGATGTGTGTTGAGCGTGATGGTAAGGCTAAGAAAGTAAATTTTGCTGCTGATGGCAAAGTGTATTTCCTCAACACTGGGTTCAAGCATTGGATTGAAAACCATAGCGATCAATGGCGTGTCCATTTGATCGTTGATACGCAGAATCAAGCTGACTTGGAGACGCTCGTAGCGTTGTAATAATGAAAAAATTTATCGATATTGTCTCGGACCGTCAAATCCATACACTGCTACCTACTGAGCGAGAGGATGTGTGGGATACTTTTTGGGAGATGTGGCGTGATGATCTGAGTATCAACATGTCCAAACATGAGCTCGTCACAAATGCCAATGGTATCTTAATCTATTACGGGGCGAAAGCGCGCGTGACTGATGTTGATTGGGATATGGAAGGGTGCTGCTTTTTGTGGGAGGTGGAGGGATATGAATCTCACACTTAAAAGACGCGAGCTTCCCGACTTTGGATTTATACCTGGAATCACTGCAGACATTGATTCTCTTGTAGAATTCTGTCGCGAGAAGGGGTATACCGATCCATCCGTCTACAACGATGTCAAGGCAAGCGCAAATTCCGACATTAAGGACTGGCTCGTTGCCAACGAGTACTGCAAGAACACGTTTTTCAAGGAAGATGACGCGCCTTCGCTTGAAGGAGAGCTATACCGGCAGCTGTATTTGACGGGAATGGACCCTTCAAAACGCAAAGCGCCCGTCGAACAGCGGATGACAGATGTCAGATACCGCAAAAGACGACTTGACCCAACACGGCCAGAGTACGTTCCAGAGGCAGATGAGCATAATTTTGGTGTTTTGAATGACCGAGTAGAGGGCCCAATCCTCGAATTCCTTCAAAAATTTAAGGCACCGCTGGCAAGAGTGCGGTTTGCAATGCTTGCCCCTGGATTTAAAATCAAACCACACATCGATTATGACCCATCCTACATTGTAAGATACCACGTTCCACTGATAACAGACGAAAAAGCAGTACTTTGTGTCGAGCGAAATGGTGTTTGTAACACAAAACACCTGCCAGCGGACGGAAAAGTGTACTTTTTCAACTCAGGTTTTCGCCATTGGGCTGAAAACAATAGCGAAAAGTGGCGCTTACATCTCATTGTTGATGTTCAAAACCAGGATGATCTTGTAGACCTCGAAAGTATTTGACAAACCCGTTGACCTGTTTGTCAAATACACATATAATAGAGGTTCTTTCAACAACTTATTGAGGTTTTTATTATGGCTCACATGGTCGAAACGATGGCTTACGCTGGCGCTACTCCCTGGCACGGTCTTGGTGTTCAAGTTCCCAGCGATCTTTCTCCTGCACAGATGCTAGAGAAGGCTGGTTTGGATTGGACTGTTCAAAAAGTCCCTGCGTTTGCTAATATTGACGGCAAAAAAACCAACGTTGGTTGGTCTGCTCTTGTTCGCTCAAGCGATAGCGAGATGCTGTCTGTCGTCTCTAATGACTGGAACCCCGTGCAGAACCACGAGGCGTTTGAGTTCTTCCATGAATATTGTGCCGCTGGCGATATGGAAATGCATACCGCCGGCTCGCTGCGTGATGGTCAAATCGTGTGGGTGCTTGCTAAGATCAAGGACTCGTTCGAGTTGTTTAAAGGCGACACTGTTGAGTCGTATTTGCTGTTTACCAACCCTCACAAGTTTGGTCAATCGATTGACGTGCGCTTTACCCCTATTCGTGTTGTTTGTAATAACACGTTGACACTTTCGTTGTCACAAAACGCTGACCGCATGGTCAAGAAGTCTCACCGTACCGAGTTTGACGCTGCTCAAGTGAAGGAACAGTTGGGTATTGCTACCGACAAACTCGCTAAGTACAAGGAGATGGCTGCGTTCCTTGGTTCCAAGCGTTACACTAACGAGACGCTGAAGGACTACTTCAACCGTATTTTCCCTGTCCTTGCATACAACAAGGAGAAGGGTCCGCAACGTAAGGAGCTGTCCAAGTCCGCTACTCGTGCGCTGGAAGTGATTAACACTCAACCAGGTGCTCAGTACGCTGAGGGCAGCTGGTGGCAAGCATTCAATGCTGTCACGTACCTGACTGACCATGAGATTGGTCGCTCGGCTGATTCTCGTTTGACCTCCGCTTGGTTTGGTCCAAACAAGAATCTCAAAGTGAAAGCACTTGAGACAGCTGTTGAGATGGCTGAGGCCGCTTGATATAAGTAACAAACCAGCTCCTCGGAGTTGGTTGTTTATTGCTGTATGAAGCAAAGAGAAAAGTGTTCTGGACGCGGGTTCGACTCCCGCCTGGTCCACCAGAAAGTAGTTTGTTAGTTGAAGGGTGTGGCAACCTGAAGCAGAAGCGGCCAGCAGCCAAT
>JACCDW011606526.1_pt1 | contig 10567 bp, 7 predicted proteins | sample 7449781 | NCBI WGS metagenome assembly JACCDW01 (sample SAMN15323449, study PRJNA562643) | freshwater metagenome | isolation source: river surface water | place: USA:Blue River Watershed | collected 2017-08-18
AAAGCTTTGGGAGCTGAGTTAGCAACTTATGATCAAGTCAAAGAGGCTTGGGCAAAAGGAGCTGATTGGTGTAACTATGGTTGGGTTGATGGACAAATGGCTGTCTACCCAACATCCGATGAAACATATACAAAACTTCAAGGAGGTCCTGAAGAACAACGAATGGCTTGTGGTCGTCCAGGTGTAAATGGTGGATATTTTGACAATCCCGAAATGCGCTTTGGTGTCAACTGCTATGGTGCGAAACCTCCTAAATCCAAACATGACGCAGAAGATATGTCAAAAGGTGCCCCAATAAGTCCTGATGCATTGGCCTTTGACAAGAAAGTGAATCAGTACAAAACAGAAGCGGATACAATCGGCATCAACCCATTTAACTCTCACTCATGGTCTTAGGATATGAAAAAGATTTATCTTTTTCATAAACTATGAACATGTATGGAGAGAATGTCACTCATGCTCTTAGAGCGCATTATAACCAATAATCTTTTTGGTTGTTCCAAATGCTCCACTCATTACATCAAGATCTTCATCCCTATCTGACGCTTCAGAATCTGATGTTTCAAGTGTACGAGCCAGTTTTCTACCTTGATAACTCTCATCAATATCAACATAAGTATACAATAATGTTGGCAACTCGACTTGGGTTCGAAATCCTTGTCGCGTTTCTGGATTAAAATCTTCCACACTTCTCCATACTTTCATAAATGCCTCTACCGCTTGAATATCAATATGAAAATCAAATACATCACGATCTTCTTCCCAATCACGATGATGAATTTCAGGATATCCAATCGGTTCATAACTGCGCTTACGGGCAACTTCGTGAATATGAATCGCATACAACCAACGCGCAACAATCATGGGTCCACGACCCCATCGTCCATCCATCATATACCCCTTTGACTTCATAAACGAAGTTAGTTCATAATACAAAGCAGGAATATATGTTTTTCGTGGTGCTTTTTCCGAATCTGAAACCCAAATATGTTGATTCAGCCAATCCTTAAAATCCCATACGGGTGTACGATACATTCTCTTCAATGACATCTCTTTCTAAAGCTATACTGCTTGCTAAAGTATAGTATTAGTTCTTCTTTAACTTTGTTTCTACGGTATGGGTACGGTTCTTGCGAATGAATTCTAAAATGTCTGATGTTTCATTATCACTACCTGGTGGTTTTGTGTTAAAGTACTCGTGAAGTAATGTTTCTAAATTTTTCATGGTTAATGGTTGTGCGTGTTTTTCTTCATGAACTGTCAGGCGTCCATTTGTGATTTGTATTGTGGCATTCATAAGGTTATTATCACGCAAATGGTCGATCACCTGTTTTTCCCACTGTGTGCGAGCCGTCCGGGCTTGTTGTGCCAAACGATTATGTGTAGCAGCTAAGTTATCATAATGAACCCAACTACGAATCATTTGGGGTAAAGTGGTCGCTGCGACTTGTTGTGTGAGTTGTTGATTTTGCTCACTCATTCTAATCCGGTTCTTAAGGATTACTTATCGTTGTAACCGCACTCGGATTCATACGAAATACTAACAAAGCTAATATACTTAACATCATGATAATCATAAGTCCAAACACAACACACACAAGGATAACATAAGGAAATAAGAGTTCTATGAAATACTGTAAGAAAGGCTGTAAGAGGAGGATTTGAATCTTCTTTTTGAGGGTGTCGTTTTGGAGCATTTGGATGGAACGATCCACAAGTTTTTCTACCCAGGGATGAAGCGCAACTTCATTCGACATTTCTATGGACTGGGTTTAAAACACAAACGGAAAATCCACGCAGAAGAATACAAGATGAAGTTTCAAAAACCAACCTTTGACAGTTCACAACAAGTCTACTTGTCAGATATCAAAGAAGGTATCCGGTGCGAAGCCACACGAAATGATGAAAAACAATTCACACCTGATCCATCCACCTTTTACACAGCCATCAAAGATTCTTTTACCGACACGATTATTCAACAAACCAAAGGCTGGTTTCGTAAACCACTTACGAAAGAATGGTTGGAAGGCCGTATCACCTTTCACATTCCGACACAAGAGATTCCAGACGAGTTTGAAGGACAGTGTATTTGGGAGTTGAAGTCACTTCGCATTTCCAAAGAAAAGTTTGATTTTATATTTGGGATGGTGGAAATGAAGGAAGCTGAAAAAGTGATGATTAGTTTTGAAGAACCCGAACCTGAAGTGGTTAAACAGCCGAACCAAAAAGAACAAATGACCCGGCGTTTTGAAGATAAACAGCGGGTGCTGAAGATGCGGAGTAAAGCCGCCCGTGCTCTGTTCGCAGCCGAACGTGCCACCCAAATGTACTGCCAACTCTACGGCGAGGACACCGACTGGGAAAGTACGGACAGCGAAACAGAGTAATTTGCCACAAAATATTGGCTGACACTATTTCAGAAGCAGAAATGGCAACAGACACTCGTTCAATGGTTTTAACACTGGCCGTGGTCGCCCTCGTCGTCGCTGGTCTTTATTTGATTGACCCCACTCTCTTTGGTTTGTTGAAAGGTCGTGAAGGATTTCAAAATAGTACTATGGGTTCTGATAGTTCTGGAAGTTCCGAAAGTGGTTCCGTAGCAAATGCCATGGAAAATCCTGAAAAACAAGAAAAAGAGAACAAATCAAATCCTAATGCTGCCATGCCTCCTGCTATGGCCGGTTCTGAAGGCTTTGGTGACTATGAAGAAGTAACCGGTCCTGCCAACTTTGGCAGTGCCGATGCGCCTGCTGGTTGCTACCCACGTGATCAGCTCACACCCGGCGAACTCTTACCCAAAGACATGAACTCCGTATGGGCTCAACAAAATCCTATGGGCAGTGGTTCCTTGAAAGGCAAAAACTTCTTATCCGCTGGTTCTTTGATTGGTGTCAACACCGTTGGACAAAGTTTACGTAATGCCAACCTCCAGCTCCGTTCTGAACCACCCAATCCTCAAGTTCCTGTGAGTGTTTTCTACAACTCCACCATTGAACCTGATGTGAATCGTCGTGATTTTGAAGTGAACTAAATAAATACATAAGTGACTAAAATGTTTTTGTGATTGCTTAAAGTCCTTCACAAAATCAGATGGCTGACCTACAAAGTATGTTTTCAAACGCCGTTAAAACTATACAAAACTCAATATCAAGTTCACAAAACTTTCCTTTGGTTGATGTCAAAAGTAATGTGGATGGTCGCACATATCGTGTGCGCGATATGGCAGATAAACAACAAGCAGCAGATCTAATCGCAAAAGTTCGTGTCAAGATTTCCAAGTTGTACACTATCTTAAAATCCAAGTTTCCCAATAAACCACAAGTCCGTCAATGGATACAAAACTTCACACCCGAACCATCACGCTTTCTTGAGGCAACTCCTGACGCAGAACACACCTCTTACAGTGTCAATAAAGGTGAAAAAGTACATTTGTGTCTCCGACAACGAGAAGGAACAAATGAAAGTCTTGTGGATGAAAATGTGATGGTCTTTGTCAGTCTTCATGAAATGGCACATGCTATCACACCAACCGTTGGACACGGTCCTGATTTTTGGAACAACTTTGGCTGGTTATTAAAACAAGCAGAAGAAGCAGGTATTTATCACTATCAAGATTTCAAGTCACGTCCTGTAAGTTACTGTGGACTTCATATTACAGATTCTCCCTCTTACGACCCCAAGAAAGATGGTTTAACGTTTTCCTAAAGGTTAGGGCAGATTAGATGACTGACCCAAACGACTATCAAGAGATTGTGAGTCAGATTCTCCGACCGACAATCTATAGTTCGCTCCGCGACACAAACTTTTCAGTGGAAATTCATTTTCATGAAAATCCGTCAGACCCAAATGAAGTCACAAATGAACTTGTGTTTGATGATCTGTACCCCTTTTACACGGTTGGCGACTTGATGATGAAGATTTATATGGAACAAGGAAAATCCTTAAAGTTCCATCCGCAAAATCAATGTCTTCTTGTGGCACAAACGGATGAAGATTTAGAACAAGGGTTTTCGCATTTTCAATATGTTTTTCCTGATAATACCCAACAGCCTGTTGTATTAATCAATCCATTTGAACGTGTAAAAGGTGATGAAGTGGATTCTGTATTTGTCTATCCATCTGGTCTTTCAACCAACATTGAAACCCACAGTCGTGAACATTGTCTCTTGGAAACAACCCTTTTACAGGAGCAAAAGGAAGTGTATTACATTCACTGTTTCAGTTATTTGGATATGTATAAGGCATTTACAGGAGTTAAACCAGTTTCTCGTTTGAACTGGGAAGGAAAGTTTCGCCCTTACTTTCCACATTTTCCAAAAGATGTCGAAGCAACTGGTGGACTTACAGGAGAGATTACTACTTTTACGGAAGAGCAAGAGGAACGTTTTATACAAATGGATGAAATCGTGAAACGCATGGACGACCTTGTCCAAACAAAAAAACTCATTACACCTGGAAACTCTGGCCAAGGCGACCCAGTAAGTTTATCTAACTTTCGCAACATTCGCATCGGTTGGAAACCACCTACATACTCTCCAAGCGATTATGAACAGTTTCGTTTAGAAACCCTCTTCTTTGACACCCATGTGAATGAGTTTATTCCTTATATTCGTCTGTATTCTTCCAAAGAATCTCCATTGAGTAAAGTCTATGTCGTTGGTCCAACCAATATTCCTGGCGTGGAAGATCCAGACGTTTTACTTCAATGGGCGCAGGAAACAACGATTATGCCTGGAGAAGATGTATTGATGATGAAGTGTTTAGTTCGTCCAACTCAAGGAAACACACCGCCTCTTTATGGCACTGTTCTATTCTTCAACACAGGTCACGCACAACTTATACTTCAACCCAATGCGGATATGAAGTCACTTTCCATCCAATACGATCTCGGTAATCTTGCGAACGTTCTTCAAAAACTATCTTCAACTCTTCCCAAGATTCAACCCAAACCAAACGTCCAAGCTCCTCTACTTGATATTCTATCCCCCTATAACACTTCACTTCAAGAAACCTATGTTGTGTTTTCTCTAAACTTAGATCGTAATGAAAAGAAAATCACCCAAGGTTCTATTCAAAGTGTTATGCCTTTCTTTCGACCTTTTTTTCAATCCGCATTATCTCCTTTAATCGAACAACATCCATTGGCATTTTTACGATACAAGTTAGTGGATAACTTTCGTACGCCCAGTCGCGACTTTCAGTATCTAAAACGCATTGATGATTTACAAAAGTTAAAGGGTGCTTCAAATGTTCCAATGATGGTTGAGTTGTACAAGGAAGAATTCAATGTAAGTCAATCCACTGCGGCCGCACGTGTGCGTGAGTTTATTGAACGATACACAGAAGTTCAAAAAATCAATCCAGACCCCGTAAATCTTGATTTTGTTCAAACGGAAAATCCTGGAATGGATATCTCCATCTTTGGTAAACACCCCTCTTACACTTTTCACGTCTATCGTATTGATTCTCTTTCTGCTCTCCAACGTATCAAAACCTTACTTGCCTTGTTGATCAGTGTTGATAAAAAAGATTTTAATGGAGCCAAAACGAACAGCTTAGAAGATGAAGAAGAGGAAGACGAACAAGACGCTGAAGTAGAAGCCCAACAAACAATCCAGCAAGCGGAACAAGAAGCTGAAGAAGATACAGGAGCAGAGGGCGTTGGATTCTATGGCGACCTTGGTGCTTTAGTTGATTTTGATGAAGAAGAAAATGAAGAAGAAGATGAAACTACTCCTGTAAAAACTAAAGGAAAAGCCAATAAGGGTAAAAAAGAAAAAGACGAAACGATTTTTATTACAGATATTTCACAACTTAAACACATGAGTGCCAAAAGTTATTTCTTGAATCGTTTGTATTTTTATGACAGAAGTTTGTTTTATTGGAATGATACACATCCAGGATTCAAACAATACGCATCACGTTGCCAAGCATCTGATATGAAACAACCAATCGCCATGCGAGAACAAGAATACAAGAATATGCGCGAGATTTATGCTGAAGATGAAGCAAAAGGGTTTGTTCAGTTTATTGATTACCCTTTAACAACAGGACAAGTTATTCCCCCAAAACCAAATAAAGATACTGAAGTGATTACCACTCTACGCTATGGAACAAATCTTGAAGCTGGTCGTGCGAATATTTATTTGTGCTGTGAGTTATGGTGTCGTGAAGATAACTTACCCATCTTGAAGAAAGATTTTATTGCCGAAGAAGATCGTGAAAAAAATAGAAAACTTAAAAATACATGCCCTTTTTGTAAAGGAGGATTAGTTGATTTAACAAAGAAAAAGAGTGTTGTCACAGGTGAAACAGTGATTCAACGTTCTATCAAAAAAGGTTCCAAAGGAAATCGTCACGAGTTCGTTGGATTTTTAACAGCAAAAAATATTCATCCAAATGGATACGGTGTTCCTTGCTGTTTTATCAAAGAACAAAAACATATTTATGATACAGATCCTTTTTTTACACCAAAAACAAAAGCAAAAGGATTTTTAACAAAAAAACCTAAAGCACTCGCAGATAAAGTCGCACAAGCTGAAGAAGATGAAACAGGTCCAACAACACGTGTGATGGTTCCTGTGGAAGACGAAGAGGAAGATAATAAAGGTGAAGAAGAATCAACAGAATTCATTTGTGGATTGAAGATACAAGATATGCGTAAACCGTATATTGTTGGCGCTGAAAAGTTTCCTTTAGAAATCAAAAAACAAGAACCGCAAGTGGGTATTCTTCCTGCGCCTGTAGAACGTTTTTTCGCACAATCCGCGTTTCCCAATTTAGTTCGTCAAGACCACGCTGTTTGGAAAATCATTACAGACAATACAACTTTAAAACCAAGTGTATCTGGATTTTTCCGTATCGCCGTGGATAACTCCAAGGCAAATCACGCAGACAGTTTTTTCGCAGCGATCGCACCTTATTTTATGCGCAACTCTGCCTCCCAAGTCAAAGAAATGTTACGTGATAAGATTCCTCCCAAACGTTTTATTGCCTTAAACTATGGAAACTTTTTATTTGACTTTTACTCACCTACCACAAAAATGCCTCTTGATTCACAACTTGAACAATGGACAAAAAAACATTTTCAACTTCAAGTGAGTATTGGCGATCAAAAAGAAGCCTTACGAAGAATCTACAAGGCATATGAATATTTCACATATACCTTAACATCTAAAACGATTCGTAAGGAATATCGTCAATACGCACATTTCTTCGCACAGGAAAATGTCTTACCTCGTGGTGATCGTACAAATGGTCTTTTATTTATTGTGTTAGAGGTGGATGGGGATTCTGTAACGATTCGTTGTCCTCCTTACGGAATCAGCCAACACATGATGGATACATGCGACATTGCCTTCATCGCTTATTATCCTAAATACCAAATCTGGGAACCCATCTTTTACACATTGAACAAACCCAAAGAAAATATTCACGAGTTTATCTTTTCTTTCCCACGTGAAAAACAAGCACAATGGCCTCTTATCGTACAACAACGTGTGGAAGAATTTTTCAATATGTGTAAAAGTAGTGGTTTGGGTGTCTATACAGATGTACCAGGAATCTCCTCTGACATGCTCATTCCAGTTTCACAAATCAAAACCATCCCTGGTATACAAGTCTTTGGATTAATGCGTGATCTCAACAATCACATCAGTAATATCTTAGTATATTCAGAAGAAAATGAAGTGATTACAATCCCTGTGATTGATGATGGTATTTTATATGACGACGTTCATCCTGTGTTTGATTGGAATGATGTGTATAGAAATGTCGCGCCTGCGGATGTTGTGCGTGAGTTTTATGAAACAAAACTTTCCACAATCACCAATACAAATCCAAAATGGAAAGATGCCTATACCATTGAACGATTGATTCGTATTGATAATAATGCGACTCTTGAAGATCCAACGGTTTACACATATTTGCTTGGTGGAGGTTTGTATATTCCTGTTGAAAAACCCGCAAAAGGTTCTGAAGTAGCTGAAGAACTTGGTAAAGCCTCTGAACTTCCTTGGATGATCGATCGTGAAACAGTCTATGCCGAACTACAACCTTCAATTGAAGAAACAATCGATTCAAAAGAGTTTGAAGAAATCTACCAACATTTGCGTTACACCTTTTCAAACTGGTTAGCCATTGAAGCTGCCTCGTTTATTGGAGAAATCACAGATATGGTCTTTAACAACGCGATTCCTTTGTTTGAAAAACGTCGTGCCTTGTATATGCGTCTTGAACCTGAAATCAAAAACTGGCTTGTGGCGACACGCGAATACAATCAACGCAAACCATCAATCAAACGTATTGATTGTCGTATTCAAAGAAAAGGTGAATGTACTGATCGCTGTATCTGGTCTGATGCTACAGGATGTGCCTTACATGTTCCTGAAAAAACAACTCTCGGTACAGAAACAGTCAACGCAGTTCCATATATGATTCGTCAACTTATTGAAGAACTTATTCGCTTTCCACGCAAACGCGACGAAATGCTGTTCCAAAAAATAAGTCAATACCAAAAACTTCACGAAGCGATTCGTATTGGAAATGAATATATTGTTCCTGAACATCTTCCTGCTTGGACTGAGTTACTGCGTATGGATTGGCGTATTCAACAACCTGAAGCCCCTAAACATCTTGATGAACTTGTTATGCTTCAACCCACATCCACTGCTCAAGTCGCACAGCCAACCGCTACAACAGCTAAACCAAAAGTAACGATGCTTCAAGTGGAAGCTGGAACAAAACCTACTCGCAAGGCACAACCTACAACACAACCTTCAACCATTCCAAAAGATCTTCAAAAGTTTTTATCTTCAAAAGCTTCTCTTCAGTTTATTCCTGCTCCGCACGTCATGGCGATACTGTGCGAACTCGGTCTCAACTTGTTTGAGTTTGTAGAAACGTTTGATGTACGTGAAGATATTCCCCTTTTACAAACAATGGACCAAGCTGAATATGTTGCGAAAGAACTTCAACGTTCCATTTATCAAATCGGCTTTGAAACAGACAATCCTGTTCCAAAAAACTTGTTGGTAGTTCGTGGAAACTCACCTTCTGGTCCTGAAAAACAAGCTCCTTTTATTGTTCTCATTCAATCCCCTGATGGACAAATCGGTGCCTTGTCAAGCGACCCCAAACAAGTTGTTGCCTTAAAAAGATCTGAACTTCCTCCTACCTTCTTCATTCCTGGTCGTGTCAAAAATGCTCGTAACGTTCAACTTGGAGTTACACAAAAACCAGTAGTCACTCAGCAACCAGTAGTGATTCCTCCCTTTCACTTTCCAAGCGCCGCAGAAATGGCTATACTCCAAAACAAAAAATTCGCAAAAGCTTGCCCATTTACAAAAGATGATCTTGAAGCGATTCACAAAGTAGTCGCCTCTCCTATTGTTCAAAAACAACCAGGTCCAACAGGTAAACCCTATGCGATTTTTATGTGCGGTCCATCAGGTTCAGGTAAATCCACATTGATTGAAAAAATAACTGCGGAAAAGAAAATCACACATTATATTCGCGCAGATCCTGATATGGCTTTACCAGCTCTAGCCTGGGATTCTGCGAAAAAAGGAACGTGTCGCACTGTTGCGACTGCCATGTTGACCGATCTTCTCATTCCAAAATACTTCGAAACGCATCATCATATGGTTCTTGATTTTACTTGTCGTGACTCCTATACTTTACAAATGTTGTTAAAAAATGCGAAAAAGGAAGGATATGTATGTGTTCTTGTTGAAATCTATGTTTCATTAGACACCGCAAAACGTCGTGTTAAGGAACGAGAAACCAAAACAGGGCGTGTTGTTCCAGAAGATGCCGTGGAATACATTTATAAAACATTTTCAGATAAGGCACGTGAGTACACAGAAGCTAGTAAATACCCCTTTGACGAAATTTATTTATATAATAACAATGAAGAAAAGAAAGAACCCCTTTTACTCCTTATGAAAGACAAAACAAATCCAGGAACATGTCCTGATTCTGGAGACTTCTATTTTGATTACAAGTCCCAATGCAAAAAATAAACCTTTGACTTTATTTCAGTTCATCTGAATCTTGAATAAAAGCAGGTTTTGTTTTGACAAAGGAATCCATCGTCATTTGTTTTGGTTTTGGTTTTGCTGGTTCATGATGATGGTGATCGTCTTCCCCATCACCAAATACAACCATACGCCCCTTTCCCTCTTTCACAGCGCGACGACGACATTCCATCATCTCCTCCACTTCTTCTTCCAAACGGTTCAACTTGAACCTCTTATAACTCTTGTTGTTTGGATGAAGAACCACCAATGCCATTTCACTGATTTTCAAGTTGTAATGTTTTTCCAAGAGCCAGCGGTAGACATTGAGCTGAAGAGTGTAATGCCAGTAGTTACAATCAGGAAGATCTTTCGCAGGTCCAAGGCCGTTGGAAAACGGATTTTCAATCTTCATCTCTTTGGCTCGTTTCCAATCGTAAATCGCAAAGGTTCCATCGATTTTGTTTCTGTACACCATATCGATAGAACCGGCCAACTTCAACTCTTCATCCCCCACTTCCCATTCGGTGCGCCACGGTTCCCAGATTTCA
>JACCDW011084800.1_pt1 | contig 10566 bp, 9 predicted proteins | sample 7449781 | NCBI WGS metagenome assembly JACCDW01 (sample SAMN15323449, study PRJNA562643) | freshwater metagenome | isolation source: river surface water | place: USA:Blue River Watershed | collected 2017-08-18
TCTTTGATTATTTTATTGAAGAACGCTTTGAAGCCGGTATGGTCCTACAGGGATGGGAAGTCAAAGCCATTCGGGAAGGACGCGTCCAAATTAAGGAGGCTTATGTTGTTATTAGAGATGCTGAAATTTTCCTGATTGGCTGCCATATCAGTCCTCTCATCTCAGCCTCCACACACGTCCTAGCTGATCCAGGGCGCACCCGAAAACTTCTCTTAAATGCCATAGAAATTAAAAAGCTCATTGGCAAAGTGGAGCAACGTGGCTATACGCTTGTGCCAATTAACCTGCACTTTAGTAAAGGTCGAGTGAAGTGTGAAATTGGCTTAGGGCGCGGCAAAAAGCAACACGATAAGCGTGAGACCACCAAAGATCGCGAATGGGAAATTGAAAAAGCCCGAATTATGCGTTCGGGCTCTAAATACAAAGACTAGTTATTAGCTTACTTCTTAGCGAGCATCGACCAAGTATCTACAACGCTATCAGGATTTAAGGAAATTGATTTAATCCCCTTGTCCATTAGCCACTTTGCAAAGTCTGGGTGATCTGAAGGACCTTGACCACAAATACCGATGTATTTACCTTTTGCTATACAAGTTTCAATCGCTCTAGCAATTAAAAACTCAACAGCTGGATCACGCTCATCAAAATCAACGGCTAGCAACTCCATACCTGAATCACGATCAAGCCCCAAAGTTAACTGAGTTAAATCATTTGAGCCAATGGAGAAGCCATCAAAATGCTCTAAGAACTGCTCAGCAAGAATAGCATTGGATGGAACTTCGCACATCATGATCACGCGCAAACCATTATCTCCGCGCTTAAGGCCCTGTTTTTCTAACAAACCAATGACTCTCTCAGCTTGCTTAACAGTTCGTACAAATGGGATCATGATTTCAACATTCGTTAAACCCATGTCATTACGTACACGCTTCATTGCCTCGCATTCCATAGCAAAAGCTTCTGCAAAGTCGTCAGAAATATAACGAGATGCGCCACGGAAACCTAACATTGGATTTTCTTCATCCGGTTCGTATCTTGAGCCACCAATCAGTTTTTTGTACTCATTAGATTTAAAGTCAGACATACGAACAATGACTGGCTTTGGATAAAAAGCTGCGGCAATAGTGGCGATGCCTTCAACTAACTTATCAACATAAAAAGCTCTCGGGCTAGCATGCCCACGAGCAACACTCTCCACAGCCTTCTTCAAATCTAAATCAATATTCGGGTATTCCAAAATAGCCTTTGGATGAACACCAATATTGTTATTAATAATGAATTCAAGGCGCGCTAAACCAACACCACCGTTCGGGATCTGACAAAAGTCAAATGCTAACTGTGGGTTACCCACGTTCATCATGATCTTTAGAGGAATAGCAGGAAGCTCTCCGCGACTGACTTCTGTCACCTCGGTTTCAATAGGGCCATCGTAAATACGCCCTTCATCGCCCTCGGCACAAGACACCGTCACAACCACGCCATCTTTGAGAACATCCGTAGCGTCGCCGCAACCAACAACTGCAGGAACACCTAGTTCACGAGCAATAATTGCAGCATGGCAAGTTCTACCACCTCGATTAGTCACAATCGCTGATGCACGCTTCATCACAGGTTCCCAGTTAGGATCCGTCATATCAGCCACCAGAACATCGCCAGGTTGAACCCGATCCATCTCACTAGCGTCTTTAACGACTCGAACAGTTCCAGTACCAATCTTTTGACCAATGGCACGACCAGTTGTTAAAACAGTGGAATTTCCCTTGAGCTTATAGCGCATTTCAACTTGACCATGAGCTTGGCTCTTCACTGTCTCTGGACGGGCTTGAAGGATATAGATCTTGCCATCAATACCATCTTTACCCCATTCAATATCCATTGGACGTTCATAGTGCTTTTCAATGATCATGGCGTAGCGAGCTAACTCAGAAACGTCCTCATCGCTGATCGAGTAACGATTACGTTGCTCCAGTGGCACATCAACGGTTTTAACGCGTCCAGGCTCACCAGGCGCTGTAAATTGCATTTGAATCAGCTTGGAGCCCAAACTTCTGCGAATGATGGCTGATTGACCGGCAGCTAAGGTAGGCTTAAATACATAAAATTCATCTGGATTAACGGCACCCTGAACAACTGTTTCACCAAGACCATAGCTTGAAGTAATAAATACGGCATCCTTAAAACCTGACTCCGTATCAAGCGTGAACATCACACCAGAAGAGGCTTTATCAGAGCGAACCATTCTTTGAATGCCTGCAGACAAAGCGACTTCAGCATGTGCAAATCCTTTATGCACGCGATAGGAAATAGCACGATCGTTATAAAGTGATGCAAATACTTCACGAATACGATGCAAGACATCCTCAATGCCTACGACATTCAGAAATGATTCTTGCTGTCCAGCAAATGAAGCATCCGGCAAATCTTCGGCTGTTGCTGAAGAGCGCACAGCAAATGAGCCCTTACCATCCGCATCTAAAACCTTAAAAGCAGCACGAATTTCATCTTCAAGACGTTTTTGAAATGGCGCCTCCTCAACCCAACGACGAATTTCAGCACCTGCTTCTGCAAGGGCTTTAACATCATCCACATTGAGCGAGTCCAAGCGCTGATTAATTCTCTCTGTTAATTGGTTGTGAACTAAAAAATCACGGAATGCTAAAGCAGTGGTCGCGAAACCTGTTGGAACGCGAACACCACTGGCATTTAATTGAGAAATCATTTCACCTAAAGAGGCATTTTTTCCGCCGACTGATTCAACATCAGACATGCGTAATTCCTCAAAGGGCAAAACATATGCGTTGGCATGGTTTGGGTTAGTCATAAAAACTCACAAAGTAATAGAAAATCTGCACTGCGGCGCATAACTTGAGTTAAATTTAAGTTTATGGCGTGTAATGGCTTTATTGTAGCCTTTTATACCCCACTCAACACAATCAGAAAATGATCTAAATATGTCCGCAAAACCTCGTCTTGTATTCATTGTTTCCGATGGCACGGGTATCACCGCTGAAACCTTTAGCCAGTCCATTCTGGCTCAATTTGAACTTCCTTTTAGACAGATTAGATTGCCCTTTATTGATACAGTTGATAAGGCTCATCAAGCGGTTCGAGAAATCAATGAATACGCTCAAAAATCTGGACAACAACCGATTGTTTTCACCACTTTGGTGAATCCTGAAGTCAATCAAATTGTCACAGGGGCCAAAGGCTTAATGATGGACATGTTTCAAACTTTTATTTCTCCATTGGAACAAGCTCTAGGCGTCCAATCTAACCATGCTATTGGTAGATTTCATAACAATGCTGATACAGATTCTTATAAGAATCGTATTGAAGCGATTAACTTCTCCCTCGCCCATGATGATGGCCAATCAAACCAAAACTTAGCTGATGCAGATGTCATTTTGGTTGGTGTCTCGCGCAGTGGTAAAACCCCCACTAGCCTCTACTTAGCGATGCAGTATGGCTTAAAGTCCGCCAACTACCCTCTTATTCCAGACGACTTTGAAAGAAGTCAGATGCCAGTCGATATTCAGCCATACAGAAAGAAACTATTTGGCTTAACGATTGACCCGATGAGACTTTCAGAAATTCGTAATGAACGTCGTCCAGGGAGTAATTACGCAAAAATTGAAAACTGTCGCTACGAAGTCAGTGAGGCAGAAGCCATGATGAGAAAAAACAATATCCCATGGCTATCAACCACCAATAAATCAATTGAAGAAATCGCAACGACTATTTTGCAAGAAATCAAACCAGACAGAACCAACTATTAAGTTTGGCTGATCTATCTAGATTCACGTCTGACACGTTTAACTTCAAACAAGCAAATAGCAGTCGCAGCTCCCACATTTAATGACTCAATACAGGGGTCTTGAGGAATCAAAACCCCTTTTGAGATAGCCAATAGTTCTGGATGAACCCCAGCACCTTCATTGCCAAATACCCAAGCATGTGGACTCTTCAGCTCATCACCCAAGTCGTATAAATCCTGATCTGCCTCAAGGCTTGTAGCAAGGATGGGCAATTTCACTTTATCTCGTATATCGTTAAGAGACCAAGCTTCAAATATCTTTAAGTGTCGATGGGCTCCCATAGCAGATCTCATCACCTTTGAAGACCAAGCTTGTGCAGTTCCCTTCATACAAACAATGTATTTAAAGCCAGCTCCTGCTGCTGAACGCATCATCGAACCAACATTACCTGCATCCTGAATACCATCCAGTATCAATAGATCTTGATGATGGTTAACAGGAAATACCGGTTTAGGAATTTTCACAGTCACCAAAATGGGAGGTGCCGTACCTAATTCAGAAATCTTTTTCCAGACCGTCTCATCAAGAATATAAAGTTCAGTTTGAGGCACCAATGCTAATTGCATATCAATCACTGCAGCAATTTCTGCTTGATTGAGACCCTCTTGAGTTGTAAAGATTTCCAACAGATCTTCGCTACCCAGCCATGCTTGGGCTAAATGAATACCTTCTGCCACTGCTAAAGACAATTCGCCACGCAACTTACTAGCCTTCACCCCACCATCCAACAAAACTTTGAGGCGCTTAACTAAAGAGTTATCCAGTGAGCTGATATGTTTTGGTGATTTCATATGAGTTTCAACTCCAATACAGCTTTCACTGGACCATAAGAGCGTCGATGTTGTGGGCAAGGACCATTGGATTGCAGTGCCTCCAAATGAAAAGCTGTTGGGTAACCCATGTGTTGGTCAAATCCATACATAGGATATTCTTGATGAAGCAATTGCATATCACGATCCCTTTTAACTTTAGCCAAAATCGATGCGGCTGAAATGGCAGGAACTTTGCTATCACCTTTCACAATCGCTTCCATCGGCAGATCTAAATTGGGGCAACGATTACCATCAATTAAAGCTTTGCTGGGTAGATGACCTAACTGGCTCTCCAGCCCTTGAATAGCGCGTTTCATGGCAAGCATAGTGGCATGCAAAATATTTAAAGTGTCAATTTCAGCAACACTAGCTTCAGCAATACACCAAGCCTTTGAATGCTGAATGATGAGCTCATAAAGCTCCTCTCTTACCTTAGCACTTAATTTCTTTGAATCATTTAAACCAATAATTGGTTTTTCTGGGTCAAGCACGACTGCAGCAGCAACTACTGAACCCGCTAAGGGTCCACGACCCGCTTCATCAACACCACAAACCCATTCAAAGGAATTAGACATGAATCACTTCCGCAATCACTTCAGCAACCAACTTCCCAGTTGGTAGATTCAAGGACTCATGCATTTGAGTAAATCGCTCCTTTAGCTCTCCGACCTTTTGCGGTTGATCCAACCAAGCTAAGGTGGCTTTTGCTAAGGCTTCGGGACTACCCTCCTCTTGCAACAACTCAGGAACCACAAATTCTCCCGCAAGAATATTGGGTAACCCAACGTATGGCAAATAAGCTTGTCGGCGCATCACCCAAGCAGTTAATGCAGGGACTTGATAAGAAATCACCATCGGCTTTTTCCATAAGGCGGCTTCTAATGTTGCCGTGCCGCTGGCAATTAAAACAACATCAGCAGCCTCTAAGGCAAGGCTTGCTTGGCCATCAAGTAGATGAATCGAAATATCACTTTGCTTATTTTGAATATCTTTAGCCAACTGTTCGATGGCTGGTCGCAAAGCTGGCGTTGCAATCGGAACAACAAACTCAATCCCCTCACCATAGGATTGCCGCATCAGTTCAATCGCTTTAAAAAATCCAGGGGCAATATGAGTAATTTCAGACAGGCGACTACCTGGCATGACGGCTATCACTGGTCGATCATGAGGTATACCCAGAGTCTTTTTAGCTGATTCCGGATTAGGAACCATTGGAATCTGTGAAGCCAATGGATGTCCCACATAAGAAGCATGCATTCCAGCCTTTTGATAGATAGCTGGTTCAAATGGAAAAATACAAAGCATCCGATCAACAGATTCCTTAATTCCTTTGATACGTCCACCACGCCAAGCCCAAATCGATGGGCTTATAAAATGAATCGTTGGAATGCCGTGGGCTTTCAGCTTTTTCTCAACACCTAAATTAAAGTCAGGTGCATCAACACCTAAATAAGCCAAAGGACGATGAGTTAATAATTCTTTAATAAGAGCGCGACGCAAAGACAATATCGCAGGCAACTGCTTGATGGCTTCAACATAGCCTCTGACAGCCAAGGTTTCCAAGGGCCACTGCGCATCAAAGCCTTGAGCAATCATTTGAGGACCGCCCACACCACGCACGGAAAGCTTTGATAAACCTGCGATCTCCCTCATACCAGCTAGCACACTAGCAGCTAGCATATCGCCAGATGGCTCGCCTGCAACGCAAGCGAGGTACGCATTGACTGTATTAGCGGGCAATGCCGCGCTGTGAAGCGGCGATAAAGTCATGGAATAGTCTTATTTTTGTCGCTGTATCAGCTTCAGTTGATTGCTTCTCTTCGGCTAAATAGAGGATAGCTTTTTTAGCATCTTCAAAACTCAAGCCCTGCTTGTAAAGTAATTTATACACTTGGCGTAGCGCAGTAATTGATTCTGGCGAAAAACCACGACGCTTTAAACCTTCAGCATTTAAACCATGAGGCTCAGCCACAGCACCTGATGCAATCACATAAGGTGGCAAATCTTGAACTAGCTTTGAAGCACCGCCAATCATTGAATGTTCGCCAATACGAACAAACTGATGAACGCCGGACATACCACCTAAGATCGCCCAATCACCTACATGCACATGACCGGCAATTTGGGCATTGTTCGAGAAAATGGTGTTGTTACCAACCACACAATCATGGGCAATATGTACATAAGCCATGATCCAATTATCGTTACCGATTTTGGTGAACCCGGCATCCTGAGTTGTACCCGTATGTAATGTAGTGAACTCACGAATCACATTGCGGTCACCAATGATTAACTGAGTAGGCTCATCTCGATACTTCATGTCCTGTGGCGCACCACCCACCGAAGCAAAATGTCCAATCTTATTGTCTTGCCCAATGGTTGTGCATCCTTCAACAACAGTATGCGCACCAATCTTTGAATTTTTACCAATCTTGACGTTTGGACCTACAACTGCATAAGGACCAATCTCAACACCTTCTGCAATCTCAGCTTTAGGATCAATAATGGCAGTCGCATGAATCAAAGACATCTTAAGCATCCTTCTTGCGAATGGTGCACATTAAATCAGCTTCAGTGACAACGACATCATTAACTGTTGCGAATGTTTTAAATTTCCAAATACCGCCCTTAAAGCGCTCGATAGATGCATTTAGAACTAGCTGATCACCAGGAGTGACGGGACGTTTAAAACGAGCATTATCAATGCCCACAAAGAAATAAACTGAATCATCAACTGCATCATTTCCAAATGTTAATAAAGCAGCTGTTTGAGCTAAAGCTTCTAGGATTAATACGCCAGGCATTACTGGAAACTCAGGAAAATGCCCCGTAAAGTGAGGTTCATTCATCGTGACATTCTTGAGAGCCTTCACACGCTTGCCAGCTTCTAACTCAAGGACACGGTCAACCAATAGGAATGGATAGCGATGCGGCAACATCTTCAAAATCTGGTTGATATCAAAATTAACTAATTCAGTCATGACGAGTCCTTCTTTTATATTTATTTACTGGCTTCAGAAAGCATTTTAATTTGCTTCTCTAATTCTTTAATTTTCTGACGCATCTTATCTAAGCCCCGCAAAATAGCTGCGTTCTTTTCCCAATCAGAATGCGGCAACATGGGGAAAATGCTGGTGTAATGCTGTCCTGGCTTATCAATCGATCTAATAATGGTGGTGCCACCGGATATGGTTGTTTGATCAGCGATCGTCAGATGTCCTGAAAAACTTGTAGACCCACCAATCATGCACATCTTTCCAATACGAGTACTTCCGGCAACCGCTGTATTGCCAGCGATAACTGTCAAAGCACCAATGTGAACGTTATGCGCAATTTGTACCAAATTATCAATTTTGCAACCACTCTCAATCACCGTATCAGCCATAGCACCGCGATCAATCGATGTATTGGAGCCAATCTCGACATCATCACCCATAACAACAGCACCAATCTGAGGGACTTTTACCCACTCCTTGGCGGCAAGATCAGGTGCAAAACCAAAACCATCTGAACCAATCACAGTGCCACTATGAATAATATTTCGATGACCTAAGCTACAACCATGATAGATCGTGACATGCGGATAAAGAATCGCATCATCGCCTATTGAAGCACCCTCTCCCACATAAACATGTGAGTGAAGCTGACTTCTCTCGCCAACTTTTGCATTCTTGGCAATATGGCAATATGGTCCAATCGATGCAGTTTTAGCAACAATTGCGCTAGGCTCAACGACTGCAGTTGGATGAACCCCAGCCTCAAATTTAATAGAACTACTTTTAGCGAACTCTTGAGAAATACGGGCAAATAATGCGTACGGGTTAGAGGTCACTAAATAAGCACGGTATGGTGGTGACTGATGCTGAGACAAAAACTCATAATCTGCTTCTGAGACCACCAAACCTGCAGCTGCGCTGGCAACGGCATCAGCTCTGTATAGTGGATTGGCTAAGAATGCTAACTGTTGATCATTTGCCTCTTTAAGAGGTGCAAATTCTTTGACTTGACTGGTTCCAGCGCCAACCAATCGAGCAGAAAATTGCTTAGCTAGCTCTGCAATGGTTGGCATCAATTGAATTCCTGGACAGTCACACTGAATTAGCGTGCGCTATTCAATGCCTTGATAACCTCATCTGTCACATCAATACGAGGATTAACGTAAGCAGCCTCTTGAACGATCAAATCTAATTTGCGTTGTTCAGCAACCACTTTGAGGGCTTGATTAGCTTTTTGAGCAATTTTTGAACGCTCTTCAAAACTACGCTGATTCACATCCTCTGTGAATTCACGTTGTTTACGTTGTAATTCACGATCAGCATCAGCCAACTCACGTTGCTTACGCACACGCTCCGTATCTGACATGACAGCTGCATCACGATCTAACTTTTCCGCAGCCGCTTTAATTTTCTGCGCGTCATCACGTAAATCTTTTTCACGCTTAGAGAAGTCGGATTGAAGCTTGGCTTGACTAGCTTTTGCCATATTAGACTCTTTGAAAATTCTCTCTGAATTCACAACACCAATGCGACCACTAAAGTCTTTGTCATCAGCAGCAACAGCAGATCCAACAACTCCAGCACTCAGTGCCACAGCTAGTAATCCAGAATTAAAACGTTTTGAAAGTGTGAAAGTCATGCTCATACCTTTAAGAAATTAGAATGCCGTACCAATTTGGAATTGGAAACGTTGTAAACGATCGTCAGGTTTGCTGCTGATAGGCATACCATAACTGAATTTTAACGGACCTAATGGAGAGATCCAAGAAAGACCAAAACCATAGGATTTTCTTAACTCAGATAAATTGATAGTGCTGTCAAAAACGTTACCAGCATCAAAGAATCCAAATAATCTAAGTGTCTTATCCACTCCTGAACCAGGAATTGGGAACGTATATTCCGCATTCAGAATCATCTTAGATGATCCACCTGTTGGACTATATAAACCAGTGTTTTGATTTCTAGTTTGTGGACCTAGTGAACCTGGCTCATAACCCCTCACCGAACCAATACCACCCACATAGTAGTTTTTAGTGATCGGGAAAGCCTTGCCGTTATAAGTATCACCATAACCAATCTCACCGTTCAATGAGATGACATTACCTTTCAGTAATGGATAGAAATATTGATGTTGATAATAAGCACGGTAGTACTCAAGATCACCTAGAGCAGTACCCAACTCTAAGCTCACCTGCTGATAGACACCACGTGACGGTACTAAGGCGCTATCACGACCATCTCTTGACCAACCCACAGTGAGTGGAATATTTAGAGTGCTATCTCCATACTCGCTCTTGTAATCTAAATAAGCTTGAGGAGTATTGATGCTGGTGGTCATCTTTAATTGCTCAGCGCCAATACCAAAGAATACGCGATCAATTTCAGAATACGGCACACCTAACTTAAAGCTACCACCCGTTGTTTGGATTTTGTACTCAGTGTCCCCTGTGTAATACAAAGGCATAGTGTTACGTGTATAGATCTCTGTAAAACGACTGATGCCATCCTCAGTGAAATATGGGTCGTAATTAGATAAGGCAATCGTACGATTAGTTTTACCAGTATTCACGTTTAAGCCAATACTTGTACCAGTACCGAATGCGTTTTCCTGTGAAATACCAGCACTCAAAATCAACTTATCTGTTGATGAGAAACCAGCGCCTAAACTTAATGAACCTGTTGGCTTTTCTGCAACTTTCAAATTAACGTCAATTTGATCAGTGGTATTAGGAACTTCCTCATTAGAAATATCTACTTCAGTGAAATAACCAGTTCTGTTAACGCGATCCTTAGACAGTTTGAGTTTTTCACTGTCGTACCATGAGCTTTCTAATTGACGAATCTCACGACGAATCACTTCGTCACGAGTCTTCACATTACCCAGCACATTGACTTTACGAACATAGGTTCTCTTACCAGGATCAACCGTTAAAGTTAAATCAA
>JACCDW011136385.1_pt1 | contig 10564 bp, 17 predicted proteins | sample 7449781 | NCBI WGS metagenome assembly JACCDW01 (sample SAMN15323449, study PRJNA562643) | freshwater metagenome | isolation source: river surface water | place: USA:Blue River Watershed | collected 2017-08-18
AAGGTTATCGAAGGTTCTAACAATAGCTTAGCTGCTTTATTGTACGGTAATCTAGCTGGTTTGGTACGCTCTGTCGGTGAGCTTTTAGAATACATGACTTGGCAAGTTATTCAGTTCGGTGCTGTCAACTATACTGATCCCCGTACTCTTATGACTGTTGACCTCGATTGGAAAGATCCTTCGCTGGTTACTGCTGGGGATCACTTCCCTACTGCGACTGTTGCTGTACCTTGGACTCCTGCTAATCGTGCAACTGCCAATGGTATTCAAGACTTATACGATGACATCAATCTTTACTATGATACGAATGGTACTGCACCTGATGCTATCGTTATGTCGAGAAAACTATGGCAAGAACTTCTGCAACAAAAGTCTACCAAGGAAGCTGCGTCTTCGTTGTTCCTTGATGGTGGTACTGCTTTGCAAGGTGTTGTTGCTCCTGAGCGCTTACAAGCTGTCTTGGAGACTCGTGGTATTCCCAAGGTCAGCACCTTCGATGAACGTACTGAAATGGATGTAACTCCTGGTACTTCTGGTGGTAATATTCGTTTCTTGAATGCAGATCGTTATTGCTTTATCAAGAAGGGTAAGATTATCAAGGCTATGGGCGGAGTAATTGAGAATGATGGTAAATCGGGAATTTATCAACGTACATATCAAGATCTATTGGTTCAAAGCAAGGACGTATCTGAAGTTTTAGCGAGAATTATCCCAGTAGCACCTGAAGCGAGTAAATGGCTACTGAGCCGTCGCGTCCTGTAAGGGTTTCAGCGATTATCACTTTATTAATTAAAAATAATTAATAAAGTAACTTGACAAACACAGGAACTAAAGGTAAGATAGGAGAGTAAACAAATACAACTTCTATCTTATTTTTATGTCTTCAGTTTTCAATATCCCTCAAGAACAAGCTAAACTCTCTGGTATTTATGTTATTCGTAATAAAATCAACAATAAAATCTATATTGGTTCTGCTGTAAATTTGCAAAATAGATTTTGGATTCATTTTTCAAAACTTCGTGCCAACAATCACGTTAATAAACATCTACAAGCATCTTTTAATAAAAATGGTGAAAACAGTTTTACTTTCAATTTACTAGAGCTTGTTGAAGATAAAGATCAGCTTATAAACCGTGAGCAACATTATATTGATACTCTACAACCTCATTACAATATAGCTAAGCAAGCTGGTCGCCCACCAGAAATTGAGTGGACAGATGAAATGCGGGTAAAGCATAGTCAAGTTATGCGTAACCGTGTACTACCAGAAGAATCTAAACAACGTATGATTGACGCTTTAGACCGTGGTCGTGCTAATTACTTTGCTAGACCTATTGAGGAACGTCTTGAACACGGTCGTAGAATTTCGGAGGCTTTAACTGGTCGTACACTATCTGAAGAACATAGAAAGAAATGTGCTATTGCCAATCTAGGTAACAAGCACACTGAAGAAACTAAACAAGCTATACGTGAAGCTAATAGCAACAAATACATTGCTATAAGTCCTGATAGTGTTAGGTATGAAATCAATGATGGTTTATTGGTGTTCGGTCAACAATATGGGCTTGATGAGTCAGCATTAGCATCCTGTGCAAGAGGTGAATATAAACACCATAAAGGATGGCAATGTTTCCGTGTAGAAGATTTCAGTGAAGATAAAGTACAAAATCCGTCAAATTTCCGTATTGTTGGTCAAACTATTTATATAGTAACAAAACCAGATGGTATAGAAGAAACAACAACCAATCTTTATGAGTATGCAAGACAAAATGGACTAGATGGTTCATCAATGCGTAAGGTTGCTACAGGCAAATTACCACACCACAAACAATACAGAGTACGTGAACAAGGACAAGAGTTACAACCATTACCATCACGTAAAAAGCCAAAGATTAATACTGAAAATACTCAACACTTTATTTGTACAAGTCCAGAAGGTGTTGAATATTTTGCTGAAAGTTTAGGTGATTTTTGTCATAAACAAGGGTTATGTAAAGAGTCTATGCGTAATGTAGCTAAAGGTCGTCTTCGACAATACAAAGGATGGTTATGCCGTTATACACCTGAGACACTAGCCAAGCTCACACCTGAACAACAAGCAGAAATACAAGCTAATTTCGAGTACCAAGCCAAGTACCCCGACGGTAAACCTATTTCAGTCGAAGACAGACAACGTATCCAAGATGCTTCTCGTACACCTGAAGCTCTAGCAAAAAGAAGTGCTGCTAGAAAAGGACAACGACCTAACGCTGTGAACAACTTAATAATCTCTCTTTAGGTCATTGCAAACGTACTTTTATTATCACAACACCAACTGGTGAAGAGATTATAACTAAACAACTTGTGCAATTTGCTAAAGAGTTAGGAGCAAATCATTCAGGTTTCTATAAAGCTGCAAAAACAGGTAAACCACATAAAGGTTATATAGTCCGAGAAATCACATCTGTGGTACAATAAAACAAACAACAAAACACAACTATGTCTAACTATTTTCGTCTAGATTCCAAAGAACAAGATACAAACAAGTTGATTCATTGGATGGCAAGTAAAGGAGTTCAAAAACTTATTCTGAATTGTTTCAATGAGAATAAGTTACCATTCACTTATGATGACTCTGGTAATCTTTTAGTTCATAAAGAGCTATCTATATTTTATGATATGTACTTTGATCCAAGTTATAAACTTAAACCAGAATAAACCATACAAAGAGGTGTATAATATCACCTCTTTTTCATGTTAAAATAAAAATAAAAGTATGCGTAGAATAAAAAAAGTAATCACAACTATTTTATCTATTTTAGCTGTGATAGGTACATATATCGGTTTTAACCAATTTACAAATCGTGATGGTGATTCTTATACACCTCCATCTAGAAAGCCGCCTGTACGAACACAAGGTGGTGCTACAAGAAACACTGAACAACCTATAAATACCGAAAATAAGGTACAATAAAGATAGTATATATAAACAACTATGTCACACCAGTATCTCTTTCCTACTATCTTTTACCCTCAAGGTGGTTTATGTCGTTTACCACTACCCCGTAGAATATCCTCGTTAGAAGAAACCCAACAACCTACACAATTATACAGATACGAAGGTACAACATGGAAGCTGGTACAAGACAAATAGTGTCAGCACTCAAAACACAAATCGCAAGTATTCGTGATCTTCCCAAGGCTGTATTAGCTTTGTGGCAATTTGGGCTAACAGAGGATCAAAGAGAATTAGCTAAACAAAGTCTCCGAGCCTATATTATGTCTCAAGTTATAGGTGGCACGAAAAGAAAAAGAGACAAAGAAGAAGTTGACCGTATTTTAAACACAAAACCATGAAACAATATATTTTACATCGCACATTTGTCAGCAAGGACGGTTCAGTCTATCCACAACGCAATAAACCTTACTACGAATCAGAACTACCCGCATTAGCTTTACAACCAGCTTTTGCTACTCTTGTAGATGATCCTTCTGTGAGTATTGCAGAAACAAAGACCATAGAAAAAAATGTAGTAGAGTCTGTGTATAACCCTGTTGCTGATCCTAACGTTGTCTCTAGCCACTTTCAACCTAAATACCATCAAGCAGAAATACCACAAGAACCTATAGCTGAAGTTGACCTCAAGCATTTGAACTCACCTGACCATGTTGTAGCAGAACGTAAACCTGTTGTATTAGGACAAGCTACTGTTGAAGAAATTACAGCTTTAACTTATGTATCTCGTAAGACTGCTGAGCGTTTAGTACAAGCTTTAACTGAAGGTCAGACTTTTGCTTCTTATACTGATCTTGATCGCGCCTTCAAACTTAGCTTTGGCAAATCATGGGCAGATACGGAGTTGATTTTACCTACCGAAGACAATGGCTAATATACAAACATGGTTAGGAGAAGCTAAAGATATGGTTGGTAAAAAGAGACGACAAAAATATAGTATCAGTGAGAAATCAGCACCAAAAGAAGCATCACTATCTTCTTCTATGTATCTGTTGGCTGACTTCGGTGTTCCTCTTGCACAGAGGTGGTGGATTGAAGCAAAAGAAGGTGCAAAAACTATTGGTGGTGTTGGTAAAGACTTGGTAACTAAAAAAGCTTGGACTGACCCAAGAAAAAATAAAATTTGGGTTGAAGACCTTGGCAAAGGTTTCAGTGAAGCTCGTAATCGTGTACAACAAAGTCTGCGTAAAGCCAACGACGCTAACATAGAAAAAGAGTTAACCAAAAACAAAAAAGCTATGGAAGAAGAGATTGTCCGTAAAATGCGTTCTAGTGCTAAACAGAAATACCAAGCTGGTGGTTTACGTGATATTGCACCGTTAACACGTAGCGAAAATGATGGATTATTGCAGGTGGATAAGCGTTTTGGTATAGGAAATAAGGCTAAGAAATAACTATGGCAAGAGCTGGCATCTATAAAATTACTAATCTTATAAATAATAAAGTTTATATAGGTCAGAGTGTTAATTTAGATCGTAGATTAAGGGAGTACGAGGTAGCTTTTACATCAAGTAAAAGTCAATGCTGTAATAAATACTTATTGAAAAGTTTTAAAAAGTATGGTAGAGATAATTTTAATATTGAAGTTTTAGTTGAATTTTCATTTTTTGATTTTAAGAATAGCAAAGATTGTGAATTCTTAAATTTCTCTGAGCAATATTTTATAAAGAAATATAAATCTTTAGATAGAACTTTAGGATATAACCTTGTTGATGGGACAACTTGTAATTATACAACTAAGAAAAATCCACATAGTTATTTATTAAAGAATTTAAAAACGGAAGAAGTTGTAAGGACAGATTCTTTAACACGTTTTTGTATTGAAAATAATTTAGATCAAAGACGAATGTTCTCTATATCAAAAAATAGACCTGAATGTAGATCTCATAAAGATTGGACTGTTTTAGAGGTTGATGGCAAGGTGTTAGATCAATCTAATAGACTATACTCTAAAGAACACAGTGAAAGACTTAGAAGTAGGTTAAAAGGTGTAAAAAAATCTAAGCTCCATATTTATAATAATGCTATAGCACAGGCAAATAAGTATTTATTAACTAGTGCTAATCATCCATCCTTCTGTTCAATAGGTTTAGGAAGTGATTATCTTATATCTTTAGGCTTACATTCAGCAGCTTTACATAGGGTTGCTAAAGGACAAACAGTTTCAAATAAACACAAAGGATTTACAGTAGAACTTATAAACGAGGTTAGTCATGGAAAACAAAGAGAATCTGTTTTTTACGAAGCACTTCCTCAGTAAGGTTCTCGGTCTGATGTAAACTTTTCTTCTACGGTGGTCATATGTCCCAATTTGGTCTTGAACTGTATGTCCCTAAACAACACAAAGCGTATGCAAAAAAGATGTTAAAAGAAGAATGGAATCATGAGTGTGCTTACTGTGCTTACAAAGAGAAAGGAAAAGAATTGACTATCGATCATATAGAACCTCTTGTGAAAGGTGGTACAGATGATTGGTGCAATCTTTTACCAGCTTGTAGATCATGTAACCTCTCTAAAGGGAATCGATCAGTAAGACAATGGTACTTTGATCAGGATTGTTTTAGTACAGAACGCTGGCTCAAAATCAAACAACATATGAGTAAGGAACAACCTGATGTATTTGCTGCATGATATTTGTAGCTTCGGTTACAAACCACCTAACTACAATAAAATTCTTGATAAATGGTTGCGTGTTTCAAAGAAGATTGAACCTTTCAATGACACAAAAGCTTACCACCGACAAATGATGTTAGACTCTATGCGTAATCGTCAAGGTTTAGAATTGCTGAAAAAAGAGTATAAAGACTTTAGTGGTAAGACAAGACGTGTAGTGACTGGTATGGCACAAACAAAAGAAAAACCTGACCGTTTGATAGTGAATAATCTAGTAGGTAATCCTTTTTCAAGGAAAGATGATCGGTTCAAAGGAGCTATGAAGTCCATAGAAAAGAGATCAGGTAAGAAGAAAGTTGAGATAGATGCCATTACACCAGCAGTTGATAGATTATATAATGACACTATAGGTTATAAGAGGATTTAATATGTGGTTACTAGCAGATTTCGCTAAACAAAGCTTAAAACAAAAGAAACAAAATAAAATTGGACGTGTGATGCACGAATATAAAACTGGTGGATTACACAGTGGTGGTACTGGTCGTGTAGTCAAAAATCGTAAACAAGCTATTGCTATAGCATTGTCTGAAGCTTCTAAAATAGGTAAAAAGTAGTATGTATTTATTATCTGATTTTGTTGGAGGACATAAAGACCACATTAATATTCCAACAGAAAAGTGGTCGTTAATACCTTCTAGACTACGTAAAAAAATCCGTACCATAGAAAGAAAAGGTAGTGGTGATTTGGTAGAAGCATATCAGCAAGCTCGTCAATATGTGGATTTTGGTAAAGAAAAAGATTCACCAAGATGGCGTTCTATCGTAGCTCAAGTAAAAGCTTCAGACAAAGGCGGTGCTGCTGGTCAATGGTCGGCTGTCAAAGCATCTATAGCAACACGTAAATACAAAGCTCAGGGTGGTAGTTACACAACCAACAAACCGAAACAAAAAGGCATTCGGAAATGGTTCTCACAAAATAGTTCGGGATTACGAAAGAAAAGAGGTGGTGAATGATTTCTCTTCTATGTGATGTTGTGGGCTTTGCCGCAGAAATAGCTAGTGTTGACAAGCTTAATACAACTAAGGCAAAAACTGTTCGTTATAATGACCAAACATATAGGATCAGCGAACCTTCTAGATCTGATCGTAAAGGTAAAAAATATCAAGTTGTTGTAGAACGTAGTGATGGTCGCCGTAAAACAGTAGCTTGGGGTGACGCATCACGGGAAGATTATTTGGTACACAAAGATGAAAAGAGACGAGATAATTTTCAGAAAAGATTTGCTGGTATAAAAAAGAAAGATGGGTCATTGGCTAAGAATGATCCTATGTCACCAGCGTTCTACGCAACCCGTTATAATTGGTGATGACTATGTATTTACTGATTGATTTTAGTTTTGTACCTATGACAGATCAAAAATGGGGTAGAGTTTTAGACAAATGGATAGCTACATCTAAAAAATATTCTAATTTAGAAAGTCCGATTAAAAATAAAAATAGATTAAAGATTCTAAATGATTTAAAAAATACTCACTATAGTCGTACAAAATTTGAATTTTTAAAAAAGAAATATCAAGACCCAAAAACAAATAAACAAAGAAAACTTGTGACAGGTATAGCAGCTATACCTCAAAAAGATTCTAAAAAAGTTGTTGTTGATCTCTTAGTTAATAATCCAAAATCTATAAAAGATCCAAAGTTTAAAGGTGCTGTTCAAAGTCTAGATAAAAAAATTGGAGCAAGAAAAATTGATATTATAGCTGTAAATGATCCTGTTTATGATCTGTATACTGAGAAATTTGGTACTAGGTTGTTATGATTAATTTGCCCAAACCACCCCGCATAAAAATACAAAAACAGAAAAAACCGCATGAACGTTTATTTGTTGATTCTATATGCAAGACCTTAGAAGAAAAAGGAGTTGTGTACCAACGTGAAGTTCCTACCCCTGTTGGTTATATAGATGTATTGACAGATAACACACTATACGAAGCTAAACATTGGTCGGGAGTTAAACACGCACTTGGACAAATTCTTTTCTACGGTCATTATTATTCTCGTCCACAAAATATAATTGTATTGTTTGCTAAAGAAGATGGAAAAGATATTATTGATTATCAATTTGTAGGTGTATGTATGGCTGTAATAGATGGGTTGGGTTTGCCTGTACAAATAAAAACAAAAGAAGATTTTATGTTATAGTATAAGAATAAAGGTATATAAAAATGGCATTATCAGATAATTTACTTGCAGAAAAAGAGTCACTTATATCACTGTTGGAATCAGAATATCCAACACAGAATTTGCGTGATTCTTTATTAGGACGATTATATACAATAAGATTTTTACTAGGTGAACTTGGTTCTTCTGGTGGAGATGTTGGCACACTTGTATTAGCTGTATTCAAAGCAACAGATGCTGGTACAGGTTATTTATTGAACGATATTATTGTATTACAGCAAACACCTCCTGCTAATCCTATATATGTAAATGCAAGAACAGGTGCTACTATTACACCTGATCCTGGTGACCTCGGATCTGTATCAACAGCTTCCAATGTATCTATAGCAACAGCATTACCAACTGGTACAAACTCTATAGGTGAAATCACAGCAAATGCAGGTACAAATCTTAATACTTCAGCTTTAGCATTAGAAGCTGGTGGTAACATAGAAGAAATAAGCAACACAACAGCACTAAATAACGGATCACTACCTACAAGAACTGTATTAGTTGGTGGTAAACATGATAGTGAAATAAGATCAATAGCTGTTGACAACAATGGACATATTATTCTCAATACAGGCGGTCAACAGTTAAAAGCTGACTCTATATCTGTTACTATTGCTTCTGATCAAGATTCTATTGGTTCTATAGATAATACAACATTTGCTGCTACGCAAAGTGGTACGTGGAATTTAACAAATATTACTGGTACTATATCGTTACCAACAGGAGCAGCTACAGAAAGTAAACAAGATGCAGGTAATACAAGCTTAAGTAATATTAATACCAAGCTACCTGCGTCCGTAGGGGCTAAAGCATCAACTGGTTCACTATCAGTTACTCAAGCCTATGCAGATACATCGACGCTAGCTAACGTTAGTGCTGCAACATCATCTACAACACTATTGAATGCTAATAATGCGAGGAAAACTGTAGTTATTGTCAATGACTCGACAGCTACTCTCTACATTAACTTAAACGCTAGTGTTGCTAGTACTACCAACTATTCAATACTGTTACCCCCTATATCTTCTGGCATCCCATCACAATTAATCCTGAAAGGTGAAGATTATAGTGGTGAGATCAGAGGAGTTTGGAGTGCTGTCAACGGTGCTGCTCGTATTACGGAGGTTGTCTAATGGCTCAAATAATTATCCCTCCTACTCCCAGTACTGGTGGCACTCCATCAGGGTCTAATACTCAAATTCAATTTAATGATGGCGGCGCTTTTGGTGGTGCTACTGGTGTTACTTACAACAAAACTACACAGATTACCACTTTTATTCCACTTGACAATCAATCTGGAATTACTAATACAGCCAATTCCCTTACAGGATCTAACGCTCAAAGCTTGGTTTCTCTATCGCAAACTTGGAACACGACAGGCACTCCCAGCCTTTTGAACTTCACGGTAACAGATACAGCTAGCAATGCTTCTTCGCGATTCGCAACCTTTATTACAGGCACAGCTAGACGGGCTGAAATCCGCAAGAATGGTGGATTTTATGCCTACAATGCCTTCACTGATGCCTCTAATAATGAGTTTGGATTTGTAGATTTCGCTTCAAATATATTTAGGGTTGGTACAGCAAGATCAGGCACTGGCACTAATCGCGCTTTTGGGTTATATACAAATGGAACTTTGAGAGCGCAACTGACGGCTGATTATGATTTTGGATTCCAAACAGATGCTATAGGATTTCTACTAAATGGAGGGGGAGGGATGCCCTTTCTAGTAGGAAATGCCAGTGGGCATCTCTCTTTTGATACTGCAATATCAGGGTCTTTCTCGATGAGAATCGTAAGGCGCACTGCCGATCCTGCTGCCCCTGCTGCTAATAGCGCTCATCTTTATGTTAAAGATAATGGATCTGGAAAGATGCAACTTGCTGTCCGCTTCCCTACTGGGGCTGTTCAAATTGTCGCTACGGAACCTTAAACAATGACTACTTATAATCTTTCTGTTGACTTTACCGACACGCAAATCACAGGTATTGCACAGGCGCGAACCGCTTACAATACCGCGAATAATACTGCACTTACCGATATTGAGTATTTGGAATTTGTGCTACTGGGGGCGGCTGATTCCTACGCCTCTCAATATGGCGAAATCCCTCCTGTAGATCCCAGTCCCATTGAGCCTGTAGCTGATTGGCAAGCGTTGACCGATCATATTCTGGGTGGAGATTTATACAGTATCTACGCTCGACTAACCGCGGCACAATTTGTTGCCTATAATCCTCTCCTAACTCCTGAAGAGAACGGTGCGATTATAGCCAATGCCAACAATATCGCTGTAGCTGCTGGTAAGTTAGATCAAGCGGTTGCAGTAACTCGCGTTGAGAGTGCTGTAGCGGCTTCTTTCCAGCTTCTGATCACCACCTCTAACTACACTTTTACGCAAGAAGAAAAAGACCTTTGGAATCCATTAGTGGCTTCCCTGAACTTCAGTCCTTTAGTGTATCTACCTTAATATGTTGCAAAAGTCAGGTCAGTTAAAAATAAAAACACAAAATGGTCTTATTGTTGCCAGACCTGACCTTAAAACAGCTATTGGGAATGGTATAACTCGTAAATATGCTGTAGCAAAAAAAGGTATAAGATACCGTAAAATATATAAAACAAAAGAGTCTCGTTATATGTATTTCTTAGAAGATATAGCTAGCTTCGCGAAAGAAAAGAAAAAAGTTGACCTTAAGGATGCTGCTATTACTGGTGCTACTACAGGTA
>JACCDW011539673.1_pt1 | contig 10564 bp, 8 predicted proteins | sample 7449781 | NCBI WGS metagenome assembly JACCDW01 (sample SAMN15323449, study PRJNA562643) | freshwater metagenome | isolation source: river surface water | place: USA:Blue River Watershed | collected 2017-08-18
CCTTTAACCATTCGAAGTCGTTAATCTTTCGCAATGCTTCAATATTACCTACGCTTTTTCTTCCGTATTCCATACCTGCCCAGGCTCCTCTAATCGATTCGGTACCGTAGAGTCTATCGGCACCGTTGGAGCACCAAGCTTCAAGACGTTGATCTGTTTCATCAGTCTTTTGCCTGTCAATAACTTTACTGGCTAATTTACAACACTCTCTAAATGCACTTTTCCAAGTATTGAACGGGTCGCTATTAAATGCAGTAACATTAGACACTTCTTCAACTTTCTGAAACTTACTGCTTATACTTGTAGTCATATCAGGTTTAGATAGATCCATGTTTATAGTCATTAGTCGAGGCAAAAGTTTAACGCCACCGTTACCGTATTCGAGATCATTTACAGGATTTCGACTACGCCACACATGAACATACTCAGTATCTTTCGGCTTGTATACGAACTGAAAGCTATCAAGAATAACTGCATCACCGTCAACAACCCAAAACATATCCGTAAAACAAGATTTAGCTGCAACTATATGCGCTTGATGTATTCCCTTAACACCATGCACACGTTTAGCAAAAGGAAATCTCAATTTTAACCTTGACCAATTTTCATCTGCATTAGGTTCTTGATAGCTGATAAACACAATGTCAAACATTATTTTGTAATTAAAAATTTATTTGTCAATCTTGGCGGATTAGTATACAAAGTTTTAAATAATTTACTTTGCTCGGGCGTGTAGATATCTGCCATATCAATACCTAATTGTAATTTTAATGCTTCTCCTAAGCCAGCGATCTCAACATCTAATAGATCTGCGGTAACTTTTGATGCTTGTTCAGCCCAAAAGTTATTAAGCCATTTAAAATCTCTAACATTAACAAAATCCCAATCAATGCAGTTTGTCATATAGCAACCTTGTCGTGCTCCGTATATTGCCCATAATGCATTTTTTATGTCTGCACCAATATGCATCCAAATCATTAGACGTTGAAAATTTTTCCAATGTACAGATTTTGCAAATGTTGCCGGATCAACTTTGCTTCCTTGATTAAGACCCATCTTAACCCCTTCTCTGAATCCAGCACGCCACGCCTGTTGAGGTGTTGCATTATTATAAACATCACTCATACAAGAATCTATTTGTACATATTCTATGTCCCAGCAAAAATCCACTTGAGTCATAGCATTGCCGGCTTCGGCAGCTTCGTGTGTTTTCATTGTAAGCGCCAATTGCTTAGGCCAACACTTAATACCCCCGTTGCCGTAAACTAATCCATTGATTACATTCCTTGCGCCCCAACTGATAACACAGTTTGAAAGATCAATTTCATCAGTAAACTCAACTTCCTGATTAAGAAATTCCGGTCTAATTTTATTATCACCATCTACTACAATCAACCGATCAGTTTCGGATAGTCTTGCACAGGCCTTGTGTGCAGCATCCGACCCTTCAACGCCATGAACACGTTTTGCCCAAGGTACTTTCTTTAACAGATCGGCATAATTTTCTTCTGCATTTGGTTCGTCGTAGCTAAGATAGATAATATCGCAATCAGATATTTTAACTTTTTGTGTCATTCTATTTCCTTTATTCCGTAGGAATTAAATCTTTGGTTAGTTATTAAACTAAAATCATTTAAGTTTATCTCAATATTTGTTTTAAAAGGTATTTCAGTATTAACACTGTCTTTATTAAAAAACAAAGTTGAATACAGAATAAGCGGATTATCTTTTTTACAAATGAAAAATGCTAAACTTGAGGATAAGTCCATTTTATCCTTAACATCGTCTCTTACTATCATTTTCCAAGAACGATTTTTGGAATTATGTTCTAAAGTTATTTCGTTATTATAAGAAACTGCTCGAGGAATAACATAAGGGATATTGTTTTGAACTACCTTTTGTTCTTGTTCATATTCTATAAATCCCTTAGATAGATTATAGAAGTATTCAATTTTATAAAATTCAGCTTTCTTTTTGCCAAGAAACATAAAATCTTTAATAAGTTCTCGATCTATGGCAAAGTTCTTATGCTCTTGAGATTCAATATTACTTACCGCATAAACTTTGCCAGCATCATCATAATGAACATACCAATAAATTATAATAGGTGGTCTCATGTTTATGCCTTTACTAACTTAGACAGTATGTCATCTGTGAGGAATTCTTCTTCTACATAATGAAATAGGCCTTGCTGTTTAATATTACCAACAATTAAATTACATTCGTTGTCAAAATAAGAACCTAACACATGTGTCCATTTTAAAGGAATATCTTTCCAGCCCTGGATTGCTGGCTTCATATGGGTGAAGCTGGGTATATAGGTTCCGGGGATTGTAACTTCATTAACACAATCCATAAATTTAACAGCTAACGCGGCATTTACATCAATACTGCAAAACTTTTGAGGATGTGTGGGAAGGAAATCTTTATAAAATTCTTGCCAGTTATTGGTAATAATGTCTAACCATTTGAAAAATTCGTATGCTTTTGCTGTCTTTTTAAAATAAAATGCACCTACATACAGATTAGGTAACTGGTTAGCTGTGAAAGTTTTTCGATAGTAGTTGCTGGTAATTATTTCATTACGATAGGTAGTTACCGTTGAGGTAAACAACAAGTCTCTGTTACTGAAATACTGCCACCAGTGATCATTAGAATTAAGCAACAGCATGTCTACGTCGTAGACTATATTCTCTTTAAACGGTGTTGCATGGATAATCTTCCATCTATTTTCAATTTTCCACGATGATTCGGCAGCTCTATCACCCCAAGGTATAGGAATTATGTGATCAAATGCATGGGTGTATTCGTTAGGGATGGGGTCATTAGTAATAATACAAGTTTTGTTTTCAATTAAATTAAATTTTTTAATTGATAATGCAAGAGCACATGCCTGTTTAACATAATCAACAGAGCTATTCTGAGCTATAAAAACATGACCTCTACTCATACGTCTATAGCCCTTAATAAACTAAACTTATTCATTACGTGAACATCTAACCCATGCGTCTTAGCATGAATGTACTCATTCACTGATCCTTCTTTTTCAACTAAAAAGTTCATAGTTATGTCATTAATACTGACCAAAAAATCTCTATCAGTAATATAATACATCTTGGAAGGCATATGACCTATAAGATAGTCTGTACCAAACCCACTTAATATATGAAGTGCTATGCTAAAGCCGTAATCATTTCTAAAATTTGTACTGTGTATTTGATAAGTGGATTTATAATAGTGCCAGTTAGCTTTAATGTTCGATACTAATTCAAAAAAAGATTCGGTAAATTTAGTTTTTCTAAACCAAAAAGTTGTAGCCCAATAAAAAGGAATAGAATGGTCACTTACATAAGTAAACTCTCGTTGATCTCTCCACTGTGCAAGATCAAAAGAAGTTTTATAAATTAAAAAATCTTGTTCTTGCTGCCAACAATATGCAAGAGTTGTTGAATTAACAATATAATCAACATCAATAACAAGCGTTTCGTCGTAGGGTGTTAAATTGTAAGCATTTGATCGCGAAACATTATTCCACTGTAGTTTGACACTGGTGCTGGCGCCGTCGTAAAAAAATTTTGTATACGGAGACTGCTCATCAAGTTCGATTATTTTATCAATAATTTTTAACTTGTCGTTGCTAACAAGTTTAGCAACATCATTAGTTACTACAGAAACAGGCACGTTTAAAAACTTTTTAACCCTTGAGGCTGCGTAAACTGCCAACTTAGTGTAATCCACAGAACTATTATTCTGTGCAAACAACAAAACACCTTTGGACATTATTTCATCAACCCTTCTACTGTTCGATTCTTTCTAAGATTCGAATAAGAGGTATAGTACGAATTGACTGCGTACTGATATGTTGCCAAAGCCAAAGACAAAAACTCTTGAAGGTTAACAATGTCAATAGGTAGTTCGTTGTCATCAACCAATACTGTTTGATTAGTTTCCGTAATATCAGTTAGAGTTTTTACAAAGTTAATTAACTCTCTTGTGGCTTTAAACATGCCACCATTATGATAGAATATTAAAGATTGATAATATTCTTCTTTAAGAATTTGCTTTTGAGATGATAGCGTTGCCATGTAATTGGCAATATCATATGCTTTTTTAATATTTTCGTCCACAAAAAACCCCAGGAATATAGTATATATTACTATATTGCTGGGGTTATTGTCAACTATTTTGAAGTATTAAGTAGTCCAAGCGGCTGCAGATGCACCGGGTGGGTTAACACTGACGTTTGAACCAGTAGGCTGAGTATATCTGCAGGTTACTGATAGTGTTCCTGTAACAGATTCGTCAACTAATGGACCGTATGGTGGTGGTGGGCTTGGAACTGGTCGATCACCGGCGTCTATGTCCTGGAACGAGAATGTAAATTCAAGAACCGATCCACTTACCTTTTTAGCAGAAACATAAAAACGATTTTCGGCATACTTAGAAGCAGATGAAGTTTGAACTACTAAATTAGTGCCGCTGTTTACGCCGCTTCCCGAAGCAGGTAAACTATTGTAACCGGTGCCAGTTGCTACGCTACCGCCCGAGTTATAAGTACCGCCAACAAGAGAAGATGATGTATTTTTAAAGAAAAATTCACCGAGACCGCTTAACATTGAAGTCCAATCGGTGTCTTTAGTGTTTGCTGCTGTACCTGATCTTGCAAATTGAAACTGTAATGCGCCACCAGCATTAAAAAACGCACGAGCATGATCAGCTGCTGATACAGATCCGTAACCCGCAAAGGTAAAAGTAACTGTTACTGAGCGAGATTGTTGCTGACTTGTGCCGCCCCAGCTACCAGTTACAGAAGGATTAGTAAAAGCGGAGAAAGAAAGATTAGCAGTGACTTCGGCTGCAAGATCCTTTTGGTTTGTGACACCAGATGAAAACTGAGTGTATTGATCTCTAATAGCATCACTAATAGTAGTGCTACTGGTAATAATTTGAAGAACTTGCCACGGAGTTCCTCTGTTTGCAGCATTACTTGCAAGTCCGTCGGTAACAGGAAAGCCACTTTGGTGCATACGAGCTTTTGAAAGATCGGATCTTAAATTATTCCACTGTGTTGCTGAAATAATTGCACCAGGCGAAACCTGAGAGCTTAAAAGTGTCTGTCCATAGCCAGTTGTGCCAGAACCGACGCCTAAGACGCTATTAATAGCTGTTTGAATATTATTATAATCTGCTGTCGTGGCCCTTCCGCCAACTGCCATTTCTGCCATTTTGTTCTTCCTTATAAGATAATCGCTTCTACAAGTGTAACACCATCCACATCACTGTTTTCAAGTGAAATGGCAAAAGTGTCAGGGAAACTTCCAGCGCGAATTGCCATATTTTTTAATACTACATGAGCAGGGCCGGCGCATCCATTTCCTGCTGCAATTAATTTATCACCTTTACGCACAGGACCAATTACTTTAATAGGAACTCGGCCCTTTAATGCTATATATGTCCCGTTAACTAAACCGTCGTTCATCTTGAACGCAGGATTAGCAGAAACGGCACCAAATGCTCTATCACCAAGATTGCAAGCAGTTACTTCGGCTTCGCCGCCAACTGAAACCACTGTACCAACCTCATATTCTTGATCAGCTAAGTATTTTTCGGCTAAGTCAGCAAAGAGTGCCGAAGTAGCTGTTCCTCTAAACACTGTGGCACAAAGATCGCCGTCAATGTTTCTAACTGCAATAGTGTTAGGATCACCTGCATCTGGTGCTGAAACAGATGCAGTCCTGTAAGTTGAATCTACTAACAATTCGTCGGCCCTCGTTGCTGATGTTGCGGTAGTTGCTGTTGTTGCATTACCTAAAAATTCTGCTGCTGTTAATCTTCCTAAACTGTCTCTTGCAGCAATTGTGTATGCTGTAGATGTTGTTTTTGCAGATCTATACCATGTTGATTGGTCTGAACCATCCCATGTAGCGTCTGTAGCAGAGTCAACAATTTTAAGTCTATTTGAAGTATCGGATGTGCCAATAAAGGCAGCAGCATAGACATTGTTAAATCTAAAAGTTCCCGAACCAAGGTTAGTTGTTAGGTCGGCGCCAGGTAAAATGTGTGGGCCTTTAAGAACTAACGGCTTGTGCGGATTGGTTGGACTTCCAGAGTTATAAGTTTGAAACTTAATAGTATCATTAATTGTTGTCTTAAAAATTGGAGTAATCGAATCTGTTGGATCAATAAAAACTTCAAGGTCGTCATCGTTACCTAAGAAATAACCAAAGTCAGAAAAACGAACAGCAGTGTCAAATTCAATACCACCCGGTCCTATCATTACAAAATCAGTTGCGGCATGACCGTCTAATAGCTTAGAGTTACTTACTGTACCCCAGAAAATTCTGCCAGTACCAACATCAGTAATGCCGTCCGAATTGTCTGTGTTAACTAATGTGATTCCAGACTTGATAGTACTAAATCCTGGAATTGGATTGATGGATGCTAAAGTAAATTCATCAGCTGAGATGACCATCATAACTTCGCCGTCAACAATACCTTGAATTATAGCATGTGATGCTCCTGTGGCATTATCAACAACACTTAACGACTTCATTTGTGTTGTTCCTAATCCTGCTACCCCTTGTGGGCCAATAAGCACAAATGTAGTTCCATCATAGACATACACTTGTTTGTTAGCAGAATCGTACCAAAAATCGCCAATTCCTAATCCTGCAGGTGCTGTAGTTGATACCTCAGCACCTCCTGCTGTACGCCATCTTGCAGATGTTGCATCGTAAAATTTTATCTTTTTTGCAGAAGCATCATACCAAATCTGTCCAGAAATAGGACGTGGGGGCGATGAAGTTCCCGCAAAGTTTTCTAATAAATGAACAAAATTTTCGTTCTGAACTTCACCGTATCCGGCATAGTTCTTTCCGATTAGCTTGATATCGAGCGTACTATCGATAGTACCGTCCTCAACTACAGCTACAGTTGTTCCATTATATTTGTCTATGGTATAAGGCATATTTGCAAACCCCTAATCTATTATATTTATACAATTATCTATTGTTATTATCATTACCACAAATCTTGCCACACAACACCATCAAAGACTTGAGCCTTTGAAGTTGTAGAATTAAACACAATTTCACCGGTTTGTACCGATGATAAAGTGCCAATTTCGCCCGCAGTAAATGTCGGTAGCTTCAATCTTGGTAAAGAGTTGTTTTGATCTGTTCCAACGTTTTGCCAAACACCCGTAACGCCGTCGTAGTATTGCAGTAATTTGTCTGTTGAATTGTAGATAAGACCTTTATAGGCCAGTGTGTTTCTTGTGGCAGTGTCGTAAGATTTAATCTGTAAGGGAACAGCAAGCTCAATGTTTCTTGCAGCACTTAACTGCAATGCAACTGAAGCCAAAATATTATTTGTATTAATGTCACCTGTAACGTTGCCAGTAACATCGCCAGTTAAATTACCAGTAACATCGCCAGTTACATTGCCAGTTACGTTACCTGTGACATCACCTGTGACATCACCAAACAGGTCGCCAAACACATCGCCGCTGACATTGCCAGTAACATCACCAATTACATTACCTGTTAACTCGCCTGTAACATCGCCTGTAACATTACCAGTTACATTACCCACAAGATCTGCTGTAATGACACCGCCTACAATGTCAAGATTTTCAGCATATTTCCAACCCTGGGCAGTGTTGACATAAATTAGCCCGAAAGCATTATCTTGCTTTGTTAAGACTAAGTCGTCATTTTGACTAAGGATATTATCTAAATCTAAATCAAACACAAGATCGTTAGCAGGACTTACGCCGCCGAGAGCAGTTCCAAGAATTTTTACAGTATTACCGTCAAGAAAATCAACACCGTGATTTACAATTGTAATTGTTGTATTGGCCGATGTATATGTTGTTCCGTTGGCAGTTAGTGTAACATTAACAATCATCCCAGTACCTGGACCGGTGATGGCGGTTCCGACTACATTAGTATATGTTCCCACTGCGGCAAATGATGATGTTCCGCCCAGTGTTGGTAAATTAATTCGTCTATATCGTTTAACTGTTAAGTTGTTAGTGTCAAATGTACCGTCAAGGTCAATAAATCGAATTTGATCACCGGTTGAAGGATTTTCAGGTAACACCACTGCCACCGGGCCAGAATTAGTACTGATTAACAATCGTTCACCGGCAGCAGCTACATAGTCAGTTGATATTACCTGCCATGGATTAATAACTGGGCCAATGATCGAAGTAAGATACTGTTTATTAACAGCATCTCTGTTGTTTACTGGATCTCCCAAACCTGTAATTCTCGGAGTGCCTACTAAACCAACATTACCAATTCCGTTAGGATCTAACAGTATATCACCGTTAGTGTTTGTAGATATAATAGTATTGCCAGATACTTGTAAATTTCCAACACGTAATAGTGTAAGCGTTCCCAGAGAAGTCAAACTACTATTAACAACGCCAGAACCAAGAGTATTTCCACTTAGTACATCAACACCGTTTACCTTAAAAGTCTTGCCAAAAGTAATGTCAAAATTTTGATTTGAAGTCCAGCTGTCAGTGATATCATTCCAGCTAAGTGTCTTATTAGTTGTTCCTTTTAGTGTAATTCCGCCGCCATTAGCTGTTGCATCTGTCGGAGTTGCAGTATCACCTAAAATAATATTGATATCATCTACACTTACTGTGGTTGAATTTACTGTAGTTGTTGTGCCATTAACAGTTAAGTTACCTTCGATAATAACATCTCCTGGCACACCGTTAGAAGGATCGCCAACGTGCAGTGTTGCTTGCGGGTTAGCATTAAAAATGCCAGCACGCTTAGATGCTGCAAACAAGGCCAATGCATCATAAAAAGTTGTGCCTTGTCGAGTAATAATTTTAAAATCTTGGCCGCTTGAGTTACTTCTGATTTCCATCTCAGTTGCATTAACTGTGATAGTATTTTCTTGTCCAACGCCAAGCACTAACGGTTCAGGATTACTAATTGTAATACTACCAGTTGTAGTATTATCTTCATCCGTATACATAAAGCTCGATGACGGTTTTAAATTACCTAATTCATCGACAAGATTGTCTGCACTGGTTGCTCTACCATGAAACTTTAAATTGTCCAATGTTGAAGCATTAAAACCAGGTTTGATTGTACCAGCAAAGCCGGGAATCAATGAAGCAGGAGTAAATTCATCGTACTTGCTCCAAATACCCATTAAAACTTGACTTGCCCAAAGTTTTACAATTACTCTGGAATTGCCGTCGGTGTCGACTATAGTATCAACCTCAAAACCTGAAATGCCTTGGCTGTCTTTGTAGATAGGGCCTGCAAGAACACGATCAGTTCCATCATAAAAATAAAGTTGATTTTCGTCACTGTCAATCCAAAAATCTCCCTGGATGGGAGTTAGTGGTGCTGATCCGCTTACTATAGGTCCACTACCAATTCTAAAATTAATACCGTCGTAGACTTTTAATCTGTTTTCGCTAACATCAAACCATAACTGTCCCGTAATTGGGTTATTAGGCTCACTGGTACTGGCAAAATTTTCTAACAGCTTAACAAAGTTTTCGTTAATATATTCGCCGTAACCTGTAACATTTTTACCAATAAGTGCTAAATCTGTTGCCGAGGTGTCGATTGCACTGTCAATGACTTCTACTAAAAGTGAACCATCAGTTTTATTAATCTTATAAGTCATTATAAAATCCTACCAGTAAAAATAATATAGTTAATTGTTTGATAAGGGTTCATAATACTAAATGGTTGACCAAGAGAACCTGTAGTTTTAATCCCTCCGCTATTTTCTAAGAAATGGCCTCTGCCGGAAGTAAAGTGTACACTGCCAGTTGAAACTTCGGGCTCCGGTGGAGTGCCGGAACTATCTCTTAGAGCATAATACTGGTTATTAGAAGTATCTTTCAAATCATGTAAGTGCTCAGGCAATTGACTAACTGCCAGCGTTTGTTGATTTGTACCGCTGACAACGCCAACAGTAGTTGCACTTGGAACCCTACTGGCTGCGCCGCCGCCGCCGTCAATTACACCAAGCGATCTCAATGAAAGACCGGTAGCTGCTGGATAGGTTGTTGTTTGTGGTTCCATTGTCACAGTAATTGTAGTGTATCCTACCGAAGGTACATTATTGGCAATAGTAGAAATAATTATTGGGCCGTTTGTAGTATCTAATCCTGTTCCTTCAAGAGATTTACCTGCTTGGAATGGTCCATTTACTGTTAAACTGTTTTGAACTACAAAGGTAGTTGTTATAGAACCAAGTGCTGTTATAGCTGCTCGTGAAGCGTTCGATGCTGTAATTTCAAGGACCACCTCATTGTCGTTGTCCATATCGTCTCTACCAAGAGGAAAACGTCCTCTTAAATCCGGCAGTGCAAATGTCTGATAACCAGTAAGTAGCCCTTCGGGCTTATATTTAAATCCAAGAATAGTGAACAAATCAGAGTAAACACTTCTACTTTGTTCGCTGCCGTCGCAGAACAAGTAACCAGCAGGCGGAGTATCTCCTGCGTAAGGCATTATTGATCCGACCGGTACTGTACCTGCTGTTGAGAACAAAGTATCTTTTCTAATTTTTCTAA
>JACCDW011719357.1_pt1 | contig 10564 bp, 6 predicted proteins | sample 7449781 | NCBI WGS metagenome assembly JACCDW01 (sample SAMN15323449, study PRJNA562643) | freshwater metagenome | isolation source: river surface water | place: USA:Blue River Watershed | collected 2017-08-18
CACTGCCTTCACAATTTCTGGAAACTGGGGCTTCGGGGCAACGACCTTCTTGGCTTTTTTTGCGGAAACAAGCTTCCCTTTCGAAGTGCCTGTCGCCGAATTCACAGTACCCCCAGCCTGTTGAGCTTTCTCTGCAGACTTTTTACCGGGTTTAGCGCCAGCGGATTTCTTTCCTGATTTCTTCGAACTCTGAGAGATCTTTTCTGAAAGAAGCTCCACAGCCTTCTCAAGCACCATATCCTCTGGCTTTATGTCCTCCGGAACACTGACATTGACCTTTCCACATTTAATATATGGACCATAGGGGCCATTGAAAATCTGAATTTCGTCGGAAGTTACTGGATGTTTGCCGAGCTCTTTAATAGGTGCTGCTTTGCCGCGCCCCTTTTTCGGCTGATCCAGCATCTCAATCGCTCTTTGCAGTGTAATTGTAAAAATACTCTCTGTTTTCGGTATCGAACGATAATCCCCATCACAAACAACATAAGGGCCAAATCTACCAAGTCCAGCCTTAATTTCTTTTCCCAACCGGGGATGCTCTCCTAAAGTTTTTGGCAAAGAAAGCAGCTGAAGAGCTTGGGCAAGATCTACAGCTTCTAAAGGAATATTCGGGGGAATGGAAACACGCTTCGGCTTATCATCATCTCCCGACACATCACCTAACTGCACATAGGGACCAAATCGACCGTTAAGGGCATAGATAGGTAATCCGGTTTTAGGGTCTTTCCCTAAAGCATCTGCTCCGTTGATTTTTTGATCAATCAGCTTCAAAGCCGAGTCCGCAGTCATATCGGCTGGCGACTCACTCTCCGGAATTGATGCACAAATTTCTTCACCATCTTTTTGGGTGCAGACATAGGCTCCATATTTACCGACTCTAAAACTGAACTTCTCAAGTCCCTCCAGAGTAATTGAACGAGCTTCTTCAGGATCAATTTTTTCCTCTTGAGTTTCGACAAGATTTTTAAGGCCTTTAGTTCCAAAATAAATCGTTTCTAAATATTTCTCTGAATTCAAGTCCCCTTCGGCGATCGTATCTAATGACTTTTCCATTTGAGAGGTGAATCCAAGATCAACAAATTGTGAAAGATGCTGCCGCAAAAGCTTTGATACGACCATGGCCGTGAAAGTTGGGACCAGCGCCGTTCCCTGTTTTTTGACGTAACCTCGATCGATAATGGTGCCGATGATAGAAGCGTAAGTTGATGGACGACCAATTCCTTCTTTTTCCATTTTCTGAACAAGACTGGCTTCAGTAAACCGGGCTGGCGGCTTTGTCTCATGCTCAGTGGGTTCGCTACGAAGACATTTCACCGCATCAGTTTTTTTGAGAGCGGGCAGACGCACTTCTCTTTCCTGAAGTTCAGCATCTGGATCATCACTGCCTTCAACGTAAGCTCGCAAAAACCCTGGAAATTCAATGGTCATGCCGCTCACACTGAATATGGCGTCGTTAGCAGATAATTTTGCTGACACTTGCTTTTGTTTTGCATCCGGCATTTGACTGGCAACAGTTCGCTTCCAGATTAAATCATAAAGCTTGAACTGAACTCCACTGAGCCCCGACTCTTCAGGAGTTTGAAACTCGGTTCCTGCCGGGCGAATGGCTTCGTGGGCTTCCTGTGCGCCCTTCACTTGTTTGGCAGCATAGGACCTAGGTTCACTCAGAAGATATTCTTTGCCATAGAGTGATTGAATACACTGCCGGGCTGCCTGAATGGCTTCGGTCGAAAGGAAAATTGAATCTGTACGCATGTAGGTGATAAATCCCTGTTCATACAGTTTTTGTGCAACCTGCATCGTTTCTCGAGAGCTAAGCCCGAGTTTCCGATTCGCCTCTTGCTGAAGAGTGGATGTAATAAAGGGCGGCGCGGGCTTTCTAAAAACAGGCTTTTCTTCAACCTCTGTAACTGTGAAACTGGCATTCTTCAGGTTTTCAACGACTTTGATAGCCTGCTGCTCACCAAGAACTGTCACATTTTTACCGCCGAGGAGCTGACCCGTGTCCCCATCAAAATCTTTTCCCGTGGCAACGCGAAGATCTTTCAACTCATGAAGCTTTCCTTCAAATGTAACACCCGACTTTTCAAATTCAGCCTGTACGCCCCAGTATTTCGCTTTCCTAAATTTAAGACGATCCAGTTCCTTTTCAGCAATCAGTCGTACAGCGACGGATTGGACCCTTCCAGCCGATAAACCGTAGGCTACTTTTTTCCATAATAAAGGCGATACGGTATAGCCGACCAATCGATCTAAAATTCGCCGAGCCTCTTGAGCATTGACCAAATTATAATCAATACTTCTCGTATTTTTGAGAGCCTTTTGAATCGCATCCTTTGTGATTTCATGAAAGACCATTCGTTTTGTCGGCACTGATGGTTTAAGCACTTCTGTCAAATGCCAGCTGATACTTTCTCCTTCACGGTCTTCATCGGTTGCGAGGTAAAGTTCATTGGCTTCAGAAAGTTTGTCTTTTAAATTTTTTACGACTTTGAGTTTATCTTTTGGAATGCAGTAGAGGGGCTCAAAATTTTTATCAACATTAACGCCCAATGAAGCCCATTTCTCTTTTTTGACTTTTTCTGGAATATCTTTAGCAGACTGAGGCAAATCTCGAATATGCCCCATACAACTCTCGACGATATAGTCTTTTCCCAAAAATTTTCGAATTGTTTTAGCCTTGGTGGGAGACTCCACTATGACTAGTTTTTTTCCACCTTCGGATTCAGAATTTGCCGACGAAGCTTTTGCCATGATGTCCTTTTCCGACAATTGGGTCAGTTAATTTCCAGAATGCTTTTAACAAGTCAGGTATATGCATATTTATAGTCAGTCGACTCAAATACGCTACGCTGTGCTATGTTCCCGATCCCAAAATTCAATACTCTGCTCAATAAAAATGAACTCTGACTATATATTAGTAAAGTCCTAATTACGACTCAAAGCGAAAGATGCTAGCTAATTTTTGCTTTTCCAGTTTCAATATTTTTGTGAAATCACTCAAAGAATTTAAATCAAAAATTGAATTTCTCTTCACTGACATCGACGACACTCTCACCGACGAAGGTCTATTGTCCGCTGAGGCTTACAATGCCATGTGGGAATTACATAAAACAGGTATCAAGGTGATTCCTGTCACTGGGCGGCCAGCCGGTTGGTGCGAAATGATTGCCCGACAATGGCCCGTTAGCGGTGTTGTCGGTGAAAATGGAGCTTTTTATTTTCGCTATCATAAAAGGAAAATGCATCGAAACTTTGCAAAAATTGAAGTACCAGGTCACAAAAATAAAAACTTTAAAGATGAACTCAAGAAAATCGAAATCGAAGTTCTCTCTCGGGTTCCTGGCTCTGCTGTGGCGTCTGACCAATTCTGCCGACTCTATGATTTGGCAATCGATTTCTGCGAGGATGTTGAGCCACTTAAAAAAACTGAAGTTCAGAAGATTGTTGATATCTTCACCCAAGCCGGCGCGCAGGCCAAGGTCAGCTCCATCCATGTGAACGGCTGGTTCGGAAGTCACAACAAACTCACGATGACCCTTGAATTTTTAGAAAAAGAGTTCGCGGTTAGCCCAGAAAGGTCAAAGTCGATTTGTGCTTTCTCGGGAGACTCTCCGAATGATGAGCCGATGTTTGCATTTTTTCCTCATAGCTTTGCAGTCGCGAATATAAATAATTTTATTCATCAGCTGAAAAGTCCACCGACCTATGTTTCCACTTCTCGCGGCGGCCTCGGCTTTTCCGAAATTGCCAAGGCCCTCATCGCTGAAAAAAATGAAACCTAGAAAACGAAATGCAAAAATAAAGCTCAGAAAAAAATACGAAAAATGCTCCCTAAATGTAAATTCAAACAATCAAAGCAAAGAAGGCTCCACTCGGGAGCCTTCTTAAGTTCAATTTTTTAAAAACTTCAGAATTGAATTTACTTCTTTCCGGAATTCAGTCCAGTCAAAGCCGCAAATGGATTATTGAATGGATTCGCTGGCTTCATTGGACGAGGACCAGTTCCGCCTGATGATGGGCGATCTCTTCGATCGGAATTTTGATCGGATCTTTGACCATTCCTCTGATCGTTTCCACCTTTTGCATTTTTGTCGAAGCCCCTACTATCACCTCGATCACTGCCCGGGCGCGAAGGGCGATCCCCTCGTTGAGGCGAGCGCTCACCACGAGCCGAGCTTCTTTCTTCCCGAGATTGCTGGGCAGTCATTGCGCGCTCAGGGCTGGCTTCCAACTTCATCGACAGAGCAATTTGATTTTTATTCGTATCAACTGATAGTACCCTGACTTTGACTTGGTCCCCCGAGTTGACGACCTTTCTTGGATCATCCACAAACTTGTGGGCCAATTCAGAAATATGGACAAGCCCATCTTGATGAACACCGATATCGACAAAAGCACCAAAATTGGTCACATTGGTGACGATTCCAGGGCAAATCATGCCTTCCTTAAGATCCTTCAGTTCAAAGATATCTTCCCGATATTGAAAAACTTTAAATGGATCTCGAGGATCCCGCCCCGGCTTTTCAAGTTCTCGCATAATATCATCAAAGGTAAATTCTCCGATGACGGAAGCCCACTTCGTTCTTAACTGCACCAGCTTTTTTGCGCCTTCACCAACAAGCTCATTGATTGAAATTCCAAGCTCTTGAGCCATATCTCGAACGGCCGTATATCTTTCCGGGTGAATTCCTGTCGAATCCAGAAAGACTTTTCCATTAAAAATTCTTAAAAACCCACCGGATTGCTCGAATACTTTCGCAGAAAACTTAGGAACCTTTAAGAGCTCTGAGCGCTCTGTAAAAAGCCCCTTCTTTCGGGTCTCGACAATATTTTGAGCCAAAGCAGGGCCAATCCCAGCGACATGAGAAAGTAAAGCCGCTGAGGAAGTATTCAAATCAACTCCCACTGCATTCACGCAGCTCTCGACGACACCTTCGAGGGTCTTTTTCAAAGATGATTGATTCACATCATGCTGGTACTGACCAACTCCAATTGATTTTGGATCAACTTTTACAAGCTCTGAAAGAGGATCTTGAAGACGGCGAGCAATTGAAATCGCACCCTTCACCGTCACATCAAGATCAGGAAACTCCTGCCTTGCAATTTCAGATGCCGAATAAACTGAAGCTCCAGACTCAGAAATCATAATGACCGGAACTTCCTTGCCAATTTCCTTTAAAATCTTTTTCAAAAAGATTTCGGTCTCGCGTCCGGCAGTTCCATTACCCACGGCAATCGCTTCAAGTTTGATTTGCTTGGTGAGTTCTTCAAATAATTTTTTGGCTGTCGTCTCAGCACTATCCCCCAAAATCTGCATAACTGTATGAGAGATATAGTTACCTGCTTTATCGACCAAGGCGACCTTACAACCAGTTCTCAATCCTGGATCGACCCCTAGGACAACTTTTGGCCCAAAAGGAGAGCCCAATAAAACTTTTCGCACATTTTCTGCAAAAACTAAAATAGCATCTGAATCGGCCTTTTCCTTGAGGATTCGATGGACTTCATTCACGACAGAAGGAAGCACGTAAACGTTCAGCGCCATTTTTGCGCAAGATTTTAAGTAGGACCCGATATTATTATCAGGTTTTGATGTAGCAAACTTTTCGAACTGAACAAGGAGCCATTCATCCTCTCCCTTAACTTCTACAGATAATTCCTCTTCCTGCCAGCCTCTTCTCATGGCAAGATAACGATGATTCGCTTTCGCATCGAGGAGCGACTTCACTGGCTCTTCAAATTCAGCATACATTTCAAATTTTGAATGCGGCTTAAATCCTTTAGCTCTTTTGGAAATGACCTTTCCTTTATCCATGTAGTTTGTTTGGACCAAGGTTCTCAGCTCTGCCTCATTGGCGATTTTTTCAACGATAATGTCTTGCGCTCCTTTGAGCGCCTCTTCATAGGTCATGATCTTAGCCGCTGGATTCAAGAAAGCCTTAGCCTTCACTTCCATTGTCGTATCATCTTTCAGTAGCCCATGCCCCATTTCCCACAACCAAGTGGCCAAAGGTTCCAATCCCGCATCTCGAGCAATTGTTGCCTTTGTTTTTTTCTTTTTCTTGAATGGTTTATAAATTTCTTCGAGCTCTCCCAGATCCCAGCTGATCTCGATTCGCTTCTCGATTTCTTTGGTCAGATTTCCTTGCTCACCAATTTCCTTAACAAGAAATGTCTTTCGCTTAACAATTTCCTGAAAAGTTTCATGAGCCTCAATAACAGCACGAATTTGAACCTCATCCAAATTTCCAGTTTTTTCTTTGCGGTATCTCGCGATGAAGGGGACTGTCCCACCTTCAGCTGTTAATTCAATAACAGCCACAGCAGACTTAGCGGCGACACCCTGAACATGTTTGGCAAGATATGCCAACATCATTTGTTCCATTTCAAACTCCTTCACAATCTATCGATCTCAACTTAAGACCGCTCAGAACTATACACTTAAAATTCAATTCTCGAATAACTTAAAATTTGAAAGTTTTTGTGCATGGCCGGCCGCCAATGATTCATCTGTAAATTCATGATTTTACTTGTGACGAAACATGATCAAACCATGACTCGGATCATATGGAGAAACTCCAACAGTCACTCTATCGCCAACAACAACCCGGATATTAAACTGTCGCATCTTGCCACATAGCTTGGCTTTTATTTCCACTTTGTTTTCCAGCAGAACTTTGTATAGCCCTCCGGCAAGTGCATCTACAATTTTTCCTTCCAATTGGGCTAAATCATCTTTGGCCATATTGACGAACTAAGAACTTCCCTTTCATTCAAATTTTCTAAATTTGAATAAATTTCTGAAAATAAAACCAGTAAAAAAACTTCTAGCGCGGTCTGTAATTACTGATCAAAGTTTTTGACCCGGATTCGAAAAGGACCTCAAGACGATCATTTTGTACAGAAACCACAAAGCCCCAGCCAAGGACCTTGTGCTGAAGCGGAGCAGCAGCCTCATAGGTGTTGGCCATATTGTACATCGGCGCTTTTTCTCCACCAAACTTATCATGATATTCATTCCATTTTTTCTGAATCTCTGTGGGAGACTTATCAGATAAATTAAGCAGGCCTTTATCAACTTTGACTTTGGGCGCTTTAACGGGCTTCTTGCCTGAAGCTTCAGCAGTTAAAACTTTTGGCTCAGCTTTGGCAGGACTATCTACACTGACTAGTGATGCCTTTGATGGTTTCTTGCCCTCAACAATTTCATTTTTAATCTTTGCTTCAGGTTTCGCTTCAACTTTTTCAGTCAACTTCTGAGCTGCCTTAGAAAGCATTTTAATATCAGACTTTTCAACTGTTCCCTTTGAAGCCTCTATATTTGGCTTTTTTGTACCCTTAGTTTCATTTTTTTTCTCAACTTTGGAAGCTTCAGTTTTATTTATCTTGAGTGAAGCTTTTGCAGAAGTTTTCGTTTCAATCTTTGACACGCTTTTGCTTACATTCTTTTTGCCGGAGTCAGAGTTCAAGGACTTCCCTAATGACTTCGCAGCTATTGTCGGAGTTACCTTCGCTGCCACTTTAGCTGCTGTTTTAACCAACTTCTTTGATAGCGATTTCGATGCGGATGATAATTTCTTTGCCATACTTTTAGCCAAAACATTCCTCCCCTGAAAATGCATTGTCATTGGTATATAACTTCGCGTAACTTACCAGCAATTCATTCGTTTAATGCTTTTGCATAGCGGCAGGTAAATTTCATGGTATCTCAAGAAAATTTAGCTTTAAACACTGGTGAAATACTAAAATTAGCAAAATTGTCTGAATACAATTCCTTTTTGATCCCCCTTCATATCAACCAATCTGCCTTTTCGACGACTTGCGTAGAGCCCGGGAATACCCAGCCAAACAGTTTGGTGTTTATCTCAACACCTGATCACCTTGAATTAACTGACCCTCGGAATGCATCAATTATTGTAGCTCACGAAAGTCTCTCTCAAATTATTGTTCAAAATCTAAATGAGAAAACTCAACTTCAAGCTATTAGTATTTTCCTGACTAAAAGTATCCCGGCATCAATGTCAATTCTCCTTAGCTACTTCGACAAAAAGATGCTTCGCTTTCCAGACCTTATTCATCCTTCCTCAGCTATTTCTTCGACAGCAAAAATTGGGCGAAACGTCCGGATTGGCCCATTCTCATCAATCGGTGATGGAGCAGAAATTGGGGATCATGCAGTGATCGGACCCAATTGCAATATTGAAGCAGGGGCTAAGCTTGGGGATCGTTCGATTCTTCACTCTCACGTTTTTTTGGGAGCACATTGCATTGTGGGTCATGACTCAGAAATACATCCCTTCACTTGTATCGGATCCGATGGCTTTGGTTATGTGCAGGACCCAATGAAAAAGAGACATAAAATTCCTCAGCTGGGAATAGTTCGAATCGGTCATTTTGTAGAAATTGGCGCATCTTGTACTATTGACCGCGCGACCTTATCCGAAACAATTATCGGAGATGGGACCAAAATTGATAATTTAAGTCATTTTGCTCACAATGTGAAAATCGGGAAAAATTGCGCCATAACGGCCGGCTTTAATATCGCAGGTTCATCCAAAATTGGCGATAATTTTATGTGCGGGGGCCAAACCGGCGTCGCCGATCATACCAACATCACTGACAACGTGACGATCGGGGCTAGAGGTGGGGTCACCAAAGATGTTACAGAGCCAGGTGCCTATGCCGGATTTCCTTTAGAACCCATGCGCAATGCCGTCAGAACTCTGGCGAGCCTCCCGCATTTGGCAGATTTGCGAAAGGCTGTTTCTCAAATTCAAAAAAAACTTGGAATTGAATAGACTTTGTTCGAATGAATCCAATAGTTCCAACCGCAAACCCAGGTTGAGATTGGAACTGATGATCTTATGCTTTTGATCTGAAGTCATAAGATCGAAAGAAATAATATTTAGCGCATCGAGTATTTCAGGAATCGGCACTCCAAGGGACCGTTATAGACAAAATGCTTTCGCGTCGACTTTAAATGAAGGTCTTTAATAAGGTCTTTATTACCCGACAAAATCCAGCTATCCCATCCTTTAAACTGGTTCTTGAGCGTATGGGATAAATCTCTATAAACATCTCGCAAATTGTCTTCATCGCCGATTCGCGCCCCATAAGGAGGGTTCGTAATCATCAAGCCATTTTCGATCGGCTTTTGCAGTGTCGTGATGGATTCAGCCTTAAACTCAATCACATGATCAACACCGGCGCTTCGCGCGTTTTCTTTGGCCATCTGCAGAACTCTTCGATCGATATCAAATCCATAAAGCTTGAAGTCAAGATCATCGAGCTCTTTCGACGCCGCTTCAGCCATCACTTCTTCCCAAGACTCCTCATTAAAGCCTAAGAAATCCATAAATCCAAAATGCCTCCTGTGAAAACCCGGAGCCATATTTAAGGCCATCATGGCCGCTTCAATCAATATAGTTCCTGATCCGCACATGGGATCAACAATCGGACTCTTCTTATCCCAGTTTGTGAGAGCGACTAAGCCGGCCGCCAAATTCTCTTTTAACGGAGCTGGCCCTGTTTCTTTTCGATAGCCGCGAATAAAAAGCGATTCTCCAGATGTATCCAGCATGACATGATATCGATTTTTAACTCCCTTAACGACGATCCTCAGATGAGGGAACTCAGTATCGACATCAGGTCTTTTACCAAACTTTTCTGAAAATTGATCAACGATAGAGTCTTTAATTTTCATCGCAATATATCGTTGATCTTGAAGAGCACTTTCAATCACCGACGCTTCAATTTTGAGTGTTTGCTCGGGTGTAATGTATTTCGTAAAATCATGTTTTTTAATATTGTGGTAAAGATCATCCCCGTTGTAGGCCGGAAAATCTAAAAGTGGTTTTAGAATTCGTGAAGCTAAACGGGATTCTAAATTGGCTCGGTAGCAGCCTGCCCAATTCGATTCAAAAAAAACTCCTGATGAGATTTTTCTTTCGATAGAAAATCCCATATCCTTGAGCTCCTGCTCCAGAGCATCCACCAAACCATGAGCTGTTGTTGCATAAAATTGCGCCATTGAAGTCTCCTTTCGCTCCCAGCTTCGACCGGGATTTTATCTACACCAGGAGATTCTTCAAAGCCGTCACCTCAAAAATGACCTCGCTCACGTCTCCCGGTATTTGGGGCCACCGCCGCCCTCTGGCACTGTCCAAGTAATATTGTCGTAGGGGCACTTGATATCACATGTTTTACAATGAATACAGTTTGTATAGTTAATTTGTAAATCATACTGTGGCTTGCCATTGGCTGTTCCTGCGGATGCCGAAGGGACCATTTCATAAACATTAGCCGGGCAGAAATGATTGCAGGGCGATTTATATTTAGGCTCGCACTCAGTCCTGCAAATATCTGCTTTTCCTAGAATTAAATGATTGGGCGAGTCCTCATCATGACTCGTCCCGGTCAAGTAAACGGAGCTGAGCTTATCAAAAAACAACTGAGAATCTGCCTTGGGAAGCTGATTATCCGCCGCCTGGAGGCCTTCAGAGCCCCAAACAGTATCCACCGCCTCTGTTGTTTGAGAGTCTTTCTGAGCCTCCATTTGATC
>JACCDW010090717.1_pt1 | contig 10563 bp, 29 predicted proteins | sample 7449781 | NCBI WGS metagenome assembly JACCDW01 (sample SAMN15323449, study PRJNA562643) | freshwater metagenome | isolation source: river surface water | place: USA:Blue River Watershed | collected 2017-08-18
ACGATTGGGTGTATGATAATGAGAAGTGGAGACACTTTATCTGGGGATTTCAAAATATAGCAAATGCTTGGGAGGCGTGGTCTTATTGGATGAGAGATAAGAAGTATTCTTATAAACTTCCTTATGCTTTTTGGTCGGAATTGAATGATGGTTGGATGCAAATGGAAGTTTATTGTTGGACGAAAAAATGAAACTCTTTGACTATCACCGCCAGGAGGATTTTGGTGAAGAATTTTATCTGAATGTTCTCTGCTTCAAACATCTAAATATTCTTCAACTGGAATTGATGTGGGATAATTTTCCTTCATGGATTCCAGAGCTTTCTGTATCTTTTGGTGGAACTTATAAGTCTCTTGCATGTTTTTATGTTGGTTTTGGTAAGTTTCGGCTTTCTGTTGGATTATTATGTTACGGTACTAAAGATCTTGATTATATGAGAAACGGATACGAAGAATAAGAAATGGACTTTCCTGTATTTTTAAATAAGTGGATTATCTCTAATAAATTGCTCAAATACACAATTTTTTGGTATTGGTATCGTCTTATCAATCATTCTGGTTGGAGAATGGACGATCACCAAAGATATGCCGATTTTTGGTTGAATCTAAATCATGGTTATGATCATATGAATTATGTCCATAAATTTGAGGAGTTTTGGGGGAAAGGTTCATATCCACCAGAAAAGATCATTATACCAAAAGAAAATTTTGATCGTCTTGTGGAAAGACTCAATGCCCCACCAGATCCAGAAGCACAAAAAAGACTTCTTGAGATATTAAGTAAACCGGCACCCTGGGATAAGAATAATGATTGAAGTAAAACAAGAACCAGACAATTCATTCACAATTTCTTGGGACGAAAATGATCCACAAGAATCTATTCTCAATAGCTGGACAGAAGAAGATTTTGTGAAAGTTATCACTGATTTCCTGAATAATCAAATGCAGTCAAATTGACTGCATTTTTTGTTATTAATAAAGGGAGAGATAATATGAAATTACATGAATGGAAGAAAATAGGATTATTGCAGGTAAGAATGCAAAAATACAAGGACATAAGAATGAACATAAGATCTGTCAGTGGTTAAATGAAAATTATGATGGAACATTCATTGTAGATGGTGGATGTGGCACAAAAAAAGATATCATTAATTTAACAAACACTGAATCATATTCATTAAAAACTACATCAAAAACTCATACTCAGTGTCATCTTACATCTTCAAACCGATGGTGTGAGAATTTTAATATTGATGGTAGATTGAAAAATTGGTTTTATTCTTTCTTTGGAATTCCTGGGATTGATGTTAGTGAAGGCAAAAATCGAAGACATAGACTCACAAAAACAGATATTCCATCCGATTTAAATGATCTTGCCATAGATTGGTTTAACGAAAATAAAGAACTAATTTTTGATGTGATTTTAACTGGTGATGGCGTAAACTATCTCATCTGGCATCATAAATCATCAAAACAAACGCAAATATACTCCATTGACGAACTTAGATCTTTGGTATACAATGGAAATTGGATCTTAAACGAAACTACATTACACTTCTTAACCGAAGATCAAAAGAAGTTATTTCATCTTCAAATGAAAGGTTCTGGTAAAAAATATACATCAAATTATCACGGTCTTATGTTTCATATTCACAAATGTTTTTAGAGCAAGTAAGAACACAAGAACAAAAAGATGCGGTCAAGTACATTATTGAAAACTATCATTCTTATGTGCCAACGAATGCATCTGTTGGTAGAAGAATTGATTGGTTAATTTATGAACATGATGGATTTGGTGCTCGTCCAGTTGGCATGATTGGCATAGGATCTTCTGTGTATCCACCACCAAAGGATATTCTAATCGAACTTGGTGTGAGTATGGAACAATATCGTGAGATATTCAACTCGATTGCAAATAATTGGAGATTTTGTATGATAAAATCAATTCCAAATGCTGGCACTCAGATTCTAAAACAACTCAGAACATTAGCGCCGATTGCATGGAAACAAAAATACGATGATGATCTTAAGATCTTAATTACATTCGTTGCTGGTGGTAATAATGGCGCAGTCTATCTTGCAGACAACTGGAAGATTATAGGAAAAACTTCTGGATTACCAGATCACAAATCATCCTCAATGAAGTGGGATAATGCCGAACAGCTAAAAGAAAAATTTGTTAAACCAACAGGAGAAAATCAAAAACTTATTTTATTCAAAGACATTAGAACAAAAAGAGAACGAAAAAAGAGCCTGGTGTGACAGCAAATGAAGTGTCCTAATGCACCATTGATACGAAGAATTTTTGGTTTATAGTGGTTTTGTTCTCAAGATTTGACATGAGCACTCGACCGATTGTCCAAGAACCAAAAACACAGTCAGATTGGGATGATCTTCCTTTGGAATTTACTGAATTTCTTGATTCGTTAGACGCCGCACGCGAAGCTGCTGCATCTAAAAAAATTGTTGATCCTTTGTATCCAAGTTATGATTACAACTGGGAAACAGACTCAGAAATTCCATTTTCAATCGCACTTGATTATTGGAATTCATCGACTGAATTACCGGATGTAAATTTAATTATTGAAGAGATCAACGAAGCTCTTGCAGAAGCTGCGTATGACGATTATTGCTCTTCTTTTTATTCGTATTGAATTTTATGATTGAACTGATCGCTGGACTTACTTGTGGTATCACCACTTTTTATGGGCTGGGTGATGGATTTCATGGACAAACAACTGCAAATGGAGAACGATTTGATGCTTATCGTTGGACGGCGGCGCATCCATATCTACCAATGGGAACAAAAATTCGTGTGACGAATCAAAATAACATGAAGCAAGTGATCGTAAGAATTAATGATCGTGGTCCTTATTCTCATGCGGATCTAGATCTTTCTTATGCTGCATTTGCACACATTGAATCTACACAAAAAGGTAATGCTGTTGTTTGTTGGAGGGTAGTAGGTTGAAAAAACTTCTTTTTTCTCTTATTCTTCTTTCTTCGCTACCTGCCTTTGCGTCACCACCATTCAAATATCAGACAAAATGTTTCTTGCAAACTAAAGAAGAGCTTCAAGAAGACATTTGCACCGTGGTTGAAACTCGGGAAAGCAATGGAGCACTCAAGACGAGAAACATTTATTCAAATAAATGGCAATTGACTATCAAAGGTCGATTTGATGAAAGTAAAGGATACATGACATGGGATAGTCATAATAAATTTGAATATAAGTGGGAATATAAAATTGCAAATATACCAAATTCCACTTCACCATATACTTATGTGATGCCTGGAGTTATACTCGAATCGGTTTCTTGGGATTAAACTTCGAGGACACTTGCCAAAGTGTCCTTTTTTTGTGATTATTTTTATTTTCCATGCTAATATAATAAAGTTAATGGAAAGTTAAATGGGCTATGCAATCATCGGTGATGTTCATTCTGATTCAGTCAAACTTAATGCTGCACTAAATTATGCAAACGAACATCATTTAAAAGTTATCTTGCTTGGAGATCTTTTTGATTCTAGGTGTGATTTTTCTGATAGTATCGGTGTTTACAATCTACTGAAAGAGTCTGATGCTATTATTTTGCAATCAAATCATCAGGATAAATTGATTCGTTATTTGAAAGGTAATAATGTTGTTTTAAATAACGGTCTTGATACTACGGTCAAAGAATTTCAGAAAGCTGGGATAACAAATGAAGAACTTTTATCCTGGCTGACTTCTTTTCCTTATGGAATGGTGTTTAGAGATAAGACAAATATGGAACATCGTTGTGCTCATGCATATTTTAGCTCTAGGGTAGAAGTTCCTGAATATCAAGATTATTATTATGTGATGCATGAAATGATTACCAGAAGCATAAGAAATCTGATGCTTTATGGTCCAACAAATCGCAAAGAAATAAACACAGACAATAAAAGAGTTTATTGGTGGGAAAATCCAAGGCATCATGATTATGTTTTAGTCTCTGGTCATTATCATACTGTTCATATTGATTCCCATTCTGTAGTCATTGATGGCGGTTGTGGTGGGCCGGAGGAAGATAATTTCTTATGTCTTTATGATGTTGATAATAAACTTCTTAAAAAGTTTTACTAGGACGCTTTGGCAACTGTCACATCATCTCATGTTTCGGTTGCCAAATGTGGTAAAATTCTAAAGTACACTGGAGATTCAAATGTCACGCAGATGGTCTGATGGGATGACTGTCCCACAACTTGTTCTTGTTTTTCTTCTTTTACTGCTAATAGCAATCGGTGTTGTTGCACTGCAAGCATGGCTATTGGGAATTGTTTTGTCCTGGTTTGGTGTTGCACTTGCATTCTGGCAAAATGTCGTAATTGTTTTGCTAATTGGAATGCTTTTTGGTAGTTCTCGTTCTTCTTCTAACTGATCATGAGTCTTAAAATTTCTGAAAAAGCCAATCGCAATTACCTTGCAAAGGTAGTTAAACTGAATAATCTGCGTAAACACGAGAATGCAGATCGTTTACAATGCGTTGCAATTGATGGCAACAATGTAATCACTGGACTTGATGCTAAGGATGGTGCACTTTATGTGTATTTTCCACTAGAATCTGCCATCAACAAAGAGTTTCTTTCTTGGGGCAACTCGTTTGAAGACAAAGAACTGAATCAAAACAAAGAAATCAAAGGTTTCTTCAATAAAAAAGGTCGTGTTCGTGCCATTCGTTTGCGTGGAGAACGATCTGAAGGTTACATTGTTCCGGTGCAATCTGTCTGTGATTGGATTTTTATTGTAACTGGAAAGAATTTTGTAATCACGGAAGAAAATTCCAATCAAGAATTTGATTTTATCTTTGACATTCAGCTTTGCGAAAAGTATGTAAATCGAGAAGCATTTAAGCTCCGCAATTCTGAGAAGAAAAATCAGAAAAAAGTAGCAAAAGAAACAAAACTGATTGACAATCAGTTTAGGTTCCACATTGATACTTCTCCACTGAAGAAGTACGCGGAAAATATTCATCCCAATGATTTGATCTCAATCACCAAGAAATTACACGGAACTTCATTTGTTGTAAGTAAAGTTTTGTGTAAAAAACCACTGCGTTGGTATGAGAAACTACTCAAATCGTTGGGTGTGAATATTGTCGATATGCATTATGATCTGGTATATTCCAGTCGTAAGGTAATTAAGAATAGTGATCTGGAAAAAACACAGAATCATTTTTATTCTTATGATGTCTGGGGTGAAATTGCTAAAACGCTTGAAGAAAACCTAACAGCTGGCATTACTCTTTATGGAGAAGCAGTTGGTTACCTCAAAACTGGTGGTTATATCCAGAATGGATATGATTATGGCTGTGAACCTGGTAAATTTGATACTTACATTTACCGTATTACTTTGACCAATGTTGACGGAAAAGTATTTGAATTTTCCACCCAACAAGTCAAAGATTATTGCCATAAGTTTGGAATGAAATGTGTCCCAGAACTTTACTATGGTAGGGCAAAAGATCTATTTGAACTGCCAATAGATCAGCACTGGAATGTGAATTTTGTTCAGGCATTGTCTGAGCAGTATCTAGAAAAGGATTGTGATATGTGTGTAAATACTGTACCAGATGAAGGCATTTGTATTCGTCGTGAAGTTTTTGATATTGATGTCTACAAACATAAAAGTTTCAAATTCTTTGAATGGGAAACTAAACAGCTTGATTCTGGGGAAGTCGATTTAGAAACTCAAGAATCTGAAGAGGAACCAACCGCTTGACTTCATTGCCATCCCATGCTACGATCAAACCGACCTACACACGACTGATGAACGAACAAGAACAATTTATCTTTGATCTCATTAATGATCTGGAAACTATTCTGGATGATGTTCAATATGATTTTGGTTACGAAAATGTACCAGCTGAAAAACTTGAAGATCTTATTCAAAAAGTTAAAGAGTATCAAGAAAATTTATGACTCCAGTAGAAGGACTTCAAGTCCGATACAAAGACCATATTGGTTATATTCGATTTGTTGATGATGCCTATGTCACGGTTTGCATATATGAACATGCAGACAAAAGCCGAGATGTTTGTATCGTCGTTTACAAAAATGATTTCAATCAATTGCATCTATTAAAGGAGTCTGACAAATGAGGTTCATTGTGACTTATCAGCAGCAAAAGAAAAAAGGTTATTCCAAACAAGAAGCAACCTTTTTTAAAGTCGAAGACGCCAGCATGTGGGAAAAGCATGTTCTTAATCAGGGAGCAAAAGATGTAAAAATCATCGTTTGCTAACATTTCTTTGACAATTTCACTAAATACCACCAACGGAGCTTTCGTATCATGATTTCACTAGCAAATCCACAGAGCCAAGTAAAGATTACTGGGAAGCGAGTATATTTTATTTCGAAACAGGATACTTCTGATTTTCATGACGAAGTTGGATTTTATGTAGATCTTGAGTATTCAGATGGATCTTATGACACTTTTGGACCTTATGACAATAAGTATGAGGCAAATTCAATCTAAATGAGTGGACAGCATAAAAACTGTCCACTCCGCCTCTGTCCACGACTGTCCTAACGCTATGATTCTTATGTCCAAGAAACTTTCCACCATGTTTCAAGATCCAACAGCAGATCTTCTAGATTTTTCTGCGGACAAAGAAAACGAATTGGTTAAACTATTCATGGAGCAACTCAAAGAAGAATTGGATGACAAATCTGTAGAATTTGACGATTACTCTCGCTGAATTATCATGTTATCTGACGAAGCAATTACAAAGCTGGGCCAACTTCTTGCAGAATCTTTTCCAGATTTTGTCATGAATGATCCTAAGGTTTTTGATGATTTCATTGATTTTATGACAAGTGCGTCTCTATCTTATGTTTATCAAAAACTAGGATCGAACATTGATTCTGATCTTGCGGTCGAAATCTCCTGCGCATTGCAGAGTAACATTGAACTGAAAAAATCATCATGAGTAACTGCATTCTTCAAGTTGTCAATGTCAATTATGACAGTGAAACCAACACTGGAACAGTAACTGCTGTTATTGATGACTTTATTCTTCAATATCCATCAACATATGAGCAACCAGCAGAATATGGTCCTGGATTAGCTGAGGCTACTTTTGTACTCGATGAGGGCGAAGTAATTCCAGATGATGAAACCGAACTTGAGGTATTTTTTGAGGATCTTTATCTAGAATGGAGATCCGTCGATACTTCCGACTATTACGATTGATCAACTGTCCACTGACCTGACCCATTACTCACGATCCGTGCTATGATGAGCAAGTCCACCTCAAAAGGCAATTTCTTCATGGACGAAGACGATCTTGATTTCATTGACGATCTTCTCGATGATGACATTTTTGGTTCTTACACAACAGAAGAACTTGATCCCGAAACTATGAAACTACTGGAGAATTATTAAATTATGACCACTGCAACTTCTCAGGCTACAATTTCAAATACTCTTGGCGAACTAATTGTCAATGATTATGTTTGGAATTGTACACTCACCAAAGAAGCATCAAGTGCTATCTCTGCCATTGATTGGAATGGTGAAGTGATGGAAATCACTTTCCGCAATAGCAACAATGGCGATCCTTATGTTTATATCACTCAAGGATCTGCTGTTGATGATATGCTCGCTGCCGTTGAGTCGGTTCTTTCGGGCGTTACAAGTGCAATCGAAGGTAGTAGCACTCCTGCATCTGTAGGTGTTGTTTACAATCAACTTCTCAAGTCCCAACAACTCATTCTCGTTTGATTATGACCACACAAGAAGCAATCCAACTTCTCCGCAAATCTGGTAGTGGCGATCGTCTTCTAGACATGCTTGACAAAGTTGTTGATCAACTCACTGATAGTGTAGTAAATCAGCCAACATCAGAGGAAATCCAATTCTAAAACTGTCCATTGTCCAGCCCACGGATCTGAATATCCTGTATTGTTGATTCGTGGGTTTTATTTTTTGAATCTTATGATCCCAACACTTACAACACAAGAGGAAGTCGATCTAATCCTCGATGATATTTTTGACCAAGATTATGATGGCCAAGTTTCTGTAATCGCACAGCTATGTGATGATTTCGGTATTGATCAGTGTCCTGAGAATGAGGACGAAATTCAAGATCTGATTATTGAACATGAAGATCTTATTCAAACCATGTATAAACATTACCTTGTTGAAGTCAATGCCTGATCAACTTAATTTCACTGGAGATGCTACCACCTTCCTTGGTCTTGTTGGAGTGGTTTCGACGGCTATCATTATTTTTACTGCTTTCCGTCGTTTCTACAGTTCTCCTTATAACATTTCCGTAAAAAGTCGAAAGTTTGTCGATTCCAATTCCACAGACGAAAACACAGTTCAAAACTAAATCTCATGGACGAAAAAACCGTATTCCATCTTATGGAAAAAATGACTTTCAGTGAGCTTCTGGACGATGAATTTGATCCATTTGAGGCTGATTTAGAAAAGAAAGCTGCAGAGTTGGAAGTAACGGTTGATTATTACATTTACGAATTTATCTGAACATGACTTATTCTGTACATTCCGACACCGAACATGAAAGCTTCAACAATTTGGATGAAGCACGAGATGTAGCTTACTCGATGGCAGAAGAATTTGGATCTGCCTACATTGTAGACGAACGAACAAATCAAGTCATCGAACACTACTGACCCAGTTTGTGGTGTGTCCACTTACTAAAACTATGAACTTTCTATATTCTTATGGTAGTTCATCAAAATTCAATGGCACACCACAAAATCTGGGAATCTGGTCGCCAACCACATAAAAGGCCAGACAAAGGAAAGAAAAAACCACAGGCAATAAGACAAGCAAAGAAACGAGCTAAGAATTTAATGAAGCGTCTCAATCAAAGAGACGCTTCTTTTTTTCTAAATATCTAAAAAGATATTGGAAAATGGCCAGACAGAAAGATCAAACTGAGATTGGAATTACAGGTAAACCAATTCCAAAGAAGAGATTGTCACCAAAAAATAGATATGAATTTGAGAAAAAGAGAAGGCAGCATCTTGGAACTAATGTCGGCGGTCATACTTATAGTTCTGATGTAAATCCAAATTATAATCCAAGAGAAAGAACTTTCAGAGAATTTCTAGAAATCATTGACCATTTGGTGTGACACCACCCAAACTGTCCTAGAAGAGGCTTGTGGGGGCTTCTGGTGGGCTTATAGTGAGCTTGTCGAACACAATCACTCCGATGCTCAACTTCACCAAAGGCAACGGCAAACTCTCCAAGGACACTCTCATTTTTAATCTTCCCGCTGGGAAGACTTGTCCGGGAGCACTTCTCTGCAAATCGTTCGCTGTTATTGGCGAGAATGGCAAGCGTCATATTCAAGATGGCGAGCACACAGAATTTCGTTGTTTTGCCGCTTCTGGTGAAGTTCAGTATGATTCGGCATTTTATAATCGTGCTACCAACTTTCAAATGATTGTTGATGCGATCAAGGATAATTCTGTGGTTGATCTAATTCATAATTCCATTCAGCATCATCGTACTCGCAATACAAAGAAAGTTCGCATTCATGAGGCAGGAGATTTTTTCTCTATTGCATATCTTGATGCCTGGATTCAGGTTGCACTTCGCAATCCAGATCTGATCGTTTATTGCTATTCCAAGAGTCTCCCACTGTTTCTTGGTAAGGAATTGCCAGAGAATTTTTATATGACAGCATCTTATGGTGGTAAGTGGGATTATCTAATTGATGAAGGACATTTCCCTCGTTATGCTAAAGTTGTGATGTATGAGGAAGATGCACAAGAACTAGGTCTTGAAGTAGATCATGATGATTCACATTGTCTTGGGGATAAACCATTTGCACTTCTAGTTCATAATACACAACCAAAAGGATCTGATTGGGGCAAAGCAGTTCGTAATCGTAGAAAGAACGGTAAGTTTAGTGGATACTCCGCTAAGACTAAAGTTGCAGCCTGAGTCTTATGGGGGAGAAATCCCCCATTTTTTGTTGCAAAATAAATAAAGGAAAAACAATGAAATCATTTCGCACATTTTTGGAAAATGTTGGAGAATTTGCATCAAATCTTTCTGCGTATCAGAATGATCCATCAACCATAAGACAACAAAAAATAAATGCAGCAAAAGAAAGATTACAACAAAAAAGGCAAGAAGCTGCAGAAAGACTAAATGCAATAAGAAAAAAAGCAGCAGCAGCCAGAGAAGAAGCAGCACAACAAACTGCAGATAGATTTGCCAAGCAAAAAGAACTATTAGCAAAACAAGCAGAAGATAGAGCACGGAAAAAAGAAGAAGAACAACAGAGAAGAGAACAAGAGCGAGCCAGTCGCCAAAGTGGCACACCGGAGCAAGACTGACCCACCAATCCCTGCCATAATGACTTTGTTCAGAGGAAAGCTCTCATGGCTACTCCACGCAAGACCATCCAAGTTGAACAGGTTTTGAATTTTGTCAATGAACAGCTGAGAAACGATCACTGGACACCAGAAGAGAAACGCGGCATGTATGTCGTTCTCGATCGCATTCTACACGATTCCAATCAGTATGCTGGCTTCGGTTATGTGGATTCTTATG
>JACCDW011590429.1_pt1 | contig 10562 bp, 8 predicted proteins | sample 7449781 | NCBI WGS metagenome assembly JACCDW01 (sample SAMN15323449, study PRJNA562643) | freshwater metagenome | isolation source: river surface water | place: USA:Blue River Watershed | collected 2017-08-18
CCGACCCCGCAGCCTCGCCCCCGTAAACGTTCACACGCTCTGCAACAGCCACAGCCTCCCCCATCGCCTCGGCGTACTCCCGCAGCGCGGCGCCGGTGTGCGAAGTGGGGTGCTGGCGCACGTCTTCGGGCGAGCCTTCGGCCACCACCCGGCCGCCCCCCTCGCCGCCTTCGGGGCCGAGGTCGATCAGCCAGTCGCTGGCGCGGATCACATCGAGGTTGTGCTCGATCACGATCAGAGAATGGCCGGCTTCGAGCAGTTTGCGAAGTGCACGCATGAGCTTGGCGATGTCGTCGAAGTGCAGGCCGGTGGTCGGCTCGTCGAACAGGAACAGCGTGCCCTTGCGGGCCAGGCTCTGGCGGCTGCTGCTCGCGCTCTTGGCGGCTTCGGCCAGGAAGCCCGCGAGCTTGAGGCGTTGCGCCTCGCCGCCCGAGAGCGTGGGCACGGGCTGGCCCAGGCGCACGTATTCGAGGCCGACGTCGACGATGGGCTGCAGCGCGCGGATGACTTCGCGGTCCTGCGCGAACAGGCCTGCCGCTTCGCTGACGGTGAGCTCGAGGATGTCGGCCACATTGAGCTGGCGCGGTTGGCCGCCGATGGCCTGGCGCTCGATCTTGATCTCCAGGATCTCGGGGCGGTAGCGCTTGCCGTCGCAGTCGGGGCAGCGCAGGTACACATCGCTGAGGAACTGCATCTCGACGTGCTCGAAGCCCGAACCGCCGCAGGTCGGGCAGCGGCCGTCGCCGCTGTTGAAGCTGAACTTGGCGGCGGTGTAGCCGCGCTGGCGCGATTCGGGCGCGGTCGCGAAGAGTTCGCGGATCGCGTCCCAGGCGCCGACGTAGCTCACGGGGTTGGAGCGCGCGGTCTTGCCAATCGGCGACTGGTCCACGAACACCACATCGCTCAGGTGGTCGGCGCCCAGCAGGCGGTCGTGCGCGCCCGGCGTTTCGGTGGCTTTTCCGAAGTGGCGCATCAGCGCGGGGGCCAGCACGTCCTGGATCAGCGAGGACTTACCCGAGCCGCTGACGCCGGTCACGGTGACCAGGCGCTGCAGCGGGAAGTCGACCGAGATGTTTTGCAGGTTGTGCTCGCGCGCGCCTTCGAGGATCAGGCGCGGCGTGTTGTCGCTCACCATGCGCTTGAGGCCCAGGCCAACGTGTTTGCGCGCGCCCAGATAGGCGCCCGTGAGGGTGTCGGCGCGGCGCAGCTGCTCGGTGGTGCCGTCGAACACGATCTGGCCACCGCGCTCACCCGGGCCGGGGCCCATGTCGATCATGCGGTCGGCGGCGAACATGACGGCGGGGTCGTGTTCGACCACGACGAGGGTGTTGCCCGCGTCGCGCAAGCGCTGCATGGCCTGCGTGATGCGGCGCATGTCGCGCGGGTGCAGGCCGATGCTGGGCTCGTCGAGCACGAACAGCGTGTTGACCAGGCTGGTGCCCAGCGCGGTGGTGAGGTTGATGCGCTGGACTTCGCCACCGCTCAGGGTGCGGCTTTGGCGGTCAAGCGTGAGGTAGCCGATGCCGACGTCGCACAGGTATTTGAGGCGCGTGGTGATTTCCTCGAGCAGCAGTTGCAGGGCTTTGTGTTCGGCGCTGTCACCGCCTTCGTGCCGGCTGGTGTCGGAGCGGGGCGGTACGCCTCCTTCCTCATGCTGCGCCGAAGCGCAGAAATCGTCAGGATGCGCACCACCCCGCTCCGCCACAAGCCTCTGTGGTGGTGCATCGCCCATGGCTTCGGCAGTGGGCGCGCCGGGGGTGACTTCGGGTGACGATTTCTGCGTACCCCCGCAGCATGAGGAACCCGGAGTCACCCCCGACGCGCCCGCTGCCGAAGCCTGCCCGGCACGATCAGACACCAAAGCAAAAAATCGACGCAAACGCTCCAGCGGCATCAGCATCATGTCGTGCAGCGACAGACCCGGCAGCGCCTCGAGTTGCGCGCGCGTCCACTTCACGCCTGCGGGCATGAAGCGCTTGGACGGCTCCAGCACCGCATCGGCATCTTCTTGGGACCCGATGCGCCAGAGCAGGCTCTCGGTTTTCAAACGCGCACCGGCGCAGCTCGGGCACTCGGTGTAGCTGCGGTACTTGGACAGCAGCACCCGGATGTGCATCTTGTAGGCCTTGCTCTCCAGGTAGGTGAAAAAACGCGCGATGCCGTACCACTGCTGGTTCCATTTGCCATTCCAGTTGGGCGAGCCGTCGATCACCCAGGCTTTTTGCGCATCGGTGAGCTTGGCCCAGGGCGTGTCGCGCGGGATGCCTGCGGCCTCGGCGTGGCGCATCAGGTCGTCCTGGCACTCTTTCCAGGCGGGGGTCTGGATCGGCTTGATCGCGCCCGCGCGCAGCGTGAGCTTGTCGTTGGGGATCACCAGACCGTAATCGACACCGATCACGCGGCCAAAACCGCGGCAAGCCTCGCAGGCGCCGACCGCCGAGTTGAACGAAAACATCGACGGGATCGGGTCGGTGTAGCGCAGGTCGCTGTCGGGGCAGTGCAGGCCGGTGGAGAAGCGCCACATGGAGAAATCGGGGTCAGAGCCCAATTCCCTGCGGGAATCGGTGTCTGACCCCGATTTCTCCACATAGACATTCAGACGGCCGCTGCCGCGCTTGAGCGCGACCTCGATGGCCTCGATCACGCGCGCCTTCTCGGCGTTCGACAAACGGAAGCGGTCGGCCAGCACATCCAGCACCTTGCGCGGGCCGGTGGGCGTGGCGACTTCGCGCTCGGCCTGCACCTTGGTGAAGCCGCTGGCCGAGAGCCACTGCTCGACCTGCTCGGCCGTCGTGTTGGACGGCAACTCCACCGGAAAGGTCAGGTACAGGCGCGGGTCGCCGGCTTGGGCCGCGCGGCGCTGCAGCTCGGCGTAAATGGTTTCGGGGGTGTCATGGCGCACCGGCTGCGCTGTGTCTTTGTCAAACAACTGCCCCAGGCGCGCGAACAGCAGCTTGAGGTGGTCGTTCAGCTCGGTCATGGTGCCCACCGTCGAGCGCGAGCTGCGCACCGGGTTGGTCTGGTCGATGGCAATGGCCGGCGGCACGCCTTCGACCTTGTCGACCGCGGGCTTGTCCATGCGGTCGAGGAACTGGCGCGCATAGGCGCTGAAGGTCTCCACATAGCGCCGCTGGCCCTCGGCGTAGAGCGTGTCGAACACCAGGCTCGACTTGCCCGAGCCGCTGGGCCCGGTGACCACCGTCAGTTCACCCGTGCGGATGTCGAGGTCCAGGTTCTTGAGGTTGTGCTGGCGGGCGCCACGGATGCGGATGAGGCCTTGGGACATGGGAAGCTGGGTGAGGCTGAGGCCCAGACATTCTAGGAGGCGCCTGGGGCACACTGCCGGCAGCCGCAAAAGAAAAGCCACGCAGAGCGTGGCTTCATGGCACGACCGGCACAGCCGGTCAGGTGCGCAGCGTCACTTGGCGGCGCTGGCGTCGGCGGCCGCTGCGCTGGCGGGCGCGGAGGCATCGTGGGCAGGGCCGTGGGCCTCCACCGTGTGCTTTTCACCACCCATGTCGATGTCACCACCACGGCTGATCATGAACAGCGCGACCGCGGCAAACACAATGAACCCCACTACCAATTTCCACATGTCTCATTCTCCGAAAGTACAAACAAGAAGGCCCTCCACGGAGGGGAGGGCCTGAATGTAGCACCCGAGTCACCCCGGGTAGCTTACAGCGCGAACGCCTGGGGAAATCAGTCGCCGGCGTAGATGTCCACGTCCTTGGTTTCGCGAACGAACAGCAGGCCGATCACGAAGGTGGCGGCAGCGATCACGATCGGATACCACAGGCCGTAGTACATGTCACCGTTCTGCGCAACCATGGCGAAGGCGATGGTGGGCATCAGGCCGCCGAACCAGCCGTTGCCGATGTGGTAGGGCAGCGACATGGAGGTGTAGCGGATGCGGGTCGGGAACAGTTCCACCAGCATGGCGGCGATCGGGCCGTAGACCATGGTCACGTAGAGCACCAGGATCGACAGGATGACGATGATGGTGACTTTGTCGACCTTGGCCGGATCGGCCTTGGCGGGGTAGCCGGCTTCCTTGAGCGCCTCGGCCACTTCCTTCTTGAAGGCAGCGATGGCGGCAGCGCTGTCGGCGGTGAACTTGGCGTTCTCGACCTTGGCCACCGGGGCCACGATCTCTTTCTCACCGATCTTGACCTTGGCCGGGCCGGCTTCGGTGGCGGTGATGTTCGAGTAGCTCACCGACTGCTGGGCCAGGAAGCGCTTGGCGATGTCGCAGGACTTGGTGAAGTCGATCTCACGCGCCACGGGGTTGCCCTGGAACGAGCAGTCACCGGCAGCGGCGGTCACCGAGACCTGGGCCGATTTCTGGGCCTTGGCCAGATCCGGGTTGGCGGCTTCGGTCAGCTTGGCAAACAGCGGGAAGTAGGTCACCACGGCCAGCAGCAGGCCGGCGAGGATGATGGGCTTGCGGCCGATTTTGTCGGACAGCGAACCGAACACCACGAAGAAGGGGGTGCCGATCACCAACGAGGCGGCCACCAACAGGTTGGCGGTGGCGCCATCGACCTTGAGCACGCTGGTCAGGAAGAACAGCGCGTAGAACTGGCCCGAGTACCAGACCACGGCCTGGCCGGCGACCAGACCGAACAGGGCCAGCAGCACGATCTTCAGGTTCTTCCACTGACCGAAGGATTCGGCCAAAGGCGCTTTGGAGGTCTTGCCTTCGGACTTCATCTTCTGGAAGGCCGGCGACTCGTTCATGGTCATGCGGATCCAGACCGAAATGGCCAGCAGAAGGATCGACACGATGAAGGGCACACGCCAGCCCCAGTCGGCGAAGGCGGCTTCGCCGATCGCGGTACGGGTGCCCAGAATCACCATCAGCGACAGGAACAGGCCCAGGGTCGCGGTGGTCTGGATCCAGGCGGTGTAGGCACCGCGCTTGCCGTGCGGGGCGTGCTCGGCCACATAGGTGGCGGCACCGCCGTACTCACCGCCAAGCGCCAGGCCTTGCAGCATGCGCAGCGCGATCAGGATGACGGGGGCGGCCACGCCGATGCTGGCGTAGGTGGGCAGCACGCCGACGATGAAGGTCGACAGGCCCATGATCAGGATGGTGACCAGGAAAGTGTATTTGCGACCGATCATGTCACCGAGGCGGCCGAACACCAGCGCGCCGAAGGGACGCACGATGAAACCGGCGGCGAAAGCCAGCAGGGCAAAGATGAAGGCGGCGTTGGGGTCCAGGCCGGCAAAGAACTGCTTGGCGATGATGGCCGCCAGCGAACCGTACAGGTAGAAGTCGTACCACTCAAACACCGTGCCCAGGGAAGAGGCAAAAATCACCTTCTTCTCTTCGGGCGTCATCGGACGTGCGTCACTTGTTGCCATAAAAGTTGTCTCCAAAAATCTGTTCCCGACAGGGGAACATGGGCGGGATTCTTGAGCTTGCGTCTGACCTTTTTCTGACAACATCGCCGGAATGCCAGAAAACCCCGGGGTAACCCGTATCGAATTTTTTGCAATTCGGGAAATTCCGATTTCATGCGGGAAAGCCCTTAGGCTTTCGGCGCAACGTCAGGGCCTGACTCGGCCTTTATGCTTGCTCACCATGGAGACCTCACCCAACTTGGCTCGCATCAAGACCAGACGGTTGACGCTGTGGCTGTTGCTGATCTGGGCGGGCATCACGGCATTGCCCCTGGTGCTGGCCCGCCACCCCGACTGGCAAATCGCGGGCTGGCCGCTGGATTTTTGGGTGGCCGCGCAGGGCAGCATCCTGGTTTACCTGGCCTTGGTGGTTTTCTACGCCTGGCAAGTCAACCGCTGGGAGCGCGAAAGCGGCACCTCGGCGATAGACATCCCGCCAGGACCGGGCCACTGAAGCGGCAGGGCGCCGCCATCAGCCGGGACCGACGGGCGCGCGGCGCACCCCCACCGCCGTGCCGCGCACCGCGTCCCAATCCGGCCCGGAAAACCAGGGGTCACCCTGCAGGTAGGCGCGCAGCATGGGCAAGGCGTCCTGCCCCCAGAACACCTTGTCGTCCACGACGAAGCTCGGCACCCCGAACAGGCCCAGCCCAATCGCCTCTTCGGTCCAGGCCTGCAGGCCCTGCTTGACTTCGGCGCTGGCCGGATCGCGCACGGGCGAAAGCTGCGCGGCCAGCTGCGCCTGACGCCCAGTGTCGGCCGCGTCCTCGCCGCTGCACCACACATGGCGGAACACCTGCTCGCAGACGAAACGGTTGGGCGTGCCCTCGGCGTCGCAGGCCACGGCCAGGCGCAACAGGGCCAGCGGGTTGAAAGGATGGGCCTTGGGCAAGCGCAGCTCGCAGCCTTGCTGGTGCGCGAGCCAGAGCACCTGGCGGTAGGTCCAGTCGCGCTTGGACGCGATTTCGGCCGGCCCCAGCTGCCCATGGTGCTTGAGCATGGCGCCAAACAGCACCGGCTTGTGCACCACGCGGTGGCCGATGCCCTGCAGCGCCTGCGGCAGGGCGTGGAAGGCCAGCCAGGCATAAGGCGAGATGAAGTCCAGGTAGAAGGTGATGGTTTTCACGGGCGGTTCTCCAGATCGATGCGCTCTTGCAGGCGTGCCGGCAACTGCGCCCACACGGCTTGTTTGGCCGCCGCGTCCATGCGGCTCCAATCGGCGATCTCGGCCAGGCTGCGCAGGCAGCCTTCGCACCAGCCGGTGCCCGGGTGCATGACGCACACCGACTGGCAGGGCGAAGCCACATGGGGCCCCGGCGCATTGGGCACCTGCTGCGCCATCTCGGCGACGCGGCGCCAGCGGCGGTTGGCGATGGTGCTCGGGTCCAGGCTCATGACGCCTCCACCACATCGGCCACGGGCGCGCCGGTCAGGTGCTTCAAATCGTCGGGCCGCAGGCGAAACACCCCGTGCGGGTGGCCGGCCGCCGCCCACAGCTCGTCAAAGCGCCACAGGTCCTGGTCGAGCAGGGTCACGGGCGGGTGCAGGTGCGCCACGGGCGACACGCCACCGATCGTGAAGCCGGTCTTGGCCTTGACGAAATCCGCATCGGCGCGACCCACCTTGCCCACCAGGGCCGAGACTTTTTTCTCGTCCACGCGCCGATCGCCCGAGGTCACGACCAGCACCGCCGCCGCGTCGCTCTTGCGCTTGAAGATCACGCTCTTGGCGATCTGGCCCAGCTGCACACCCAAGCCATCGGCCGCTTCCTGCGCGGTGCGTGCCGCGCCATCGAGCATCACCGGCGCGTGCGCATGGCCCGCTAGCTGCAGGGCTTGCGCGACGCGCTGCACGCCCTCGGGCAAGGCATGGAGTTCGGCGCCGCACATCGTCACTGCACCCGTTTGTTCAGCAGGGCCGTGGCCACGCGCGAGTTGGACTTGCGGCCCAGAAAATCGCTGATGAAAGCACCGGCATCGACCAGCGCGTCCAGGTCGATGCCGGTCTCGATGCCCAGGCCCTGCAACAGGTAGACCACGTCTTCGGTGGCGACGTTGCCGGTCGCGCCCTTGGCGTAAGGGCAGCCCCCCAGGCCCGCCACCGAGGACTGGAAGTTCCACACCCCCATCTGCAAGGCCGCATAGGTGTTGGAAAGCGCCTGGCCATAGGTGTCGTGGAAGTGGCCGCTGATCTGGTCGATGCCGTAATGCTGCAGCGTCGCCTCGATCGCGCGCTGCACCTTGAGCGGTGTGCCCACACCAATCGTGTCGGCCACATCGACGCGCTGCACACCAATGCCTTTCATCAGCCCGGCCAGGTAGGCCACGCGCTCGGGCGCGATCTCGCCCTCGTAGGGGCAGCCCACGGTGCAGCTCATGGCACCGCGCACCGCGAAGCCAGCCGCCAGCGCGGCCTCGACCACAGGCGCGAAGCGTTCGATGCTTTCGGCAATGGAGCAGTTGATGTTCTTCTGGCTGAAAGCCTCGCTGGCCGCGCCAAACACCACGATCTCATCGGGCCGATCCAGCACAGCCGACTCGTAGCCCTTGAGGTTGGGCGTGAGCACCGAATAGCGCACACCGGCCTGGCGACGCATGCCCGCCATGACCTCGTGGTTGTCGGCCATCTGCGGCACCCACTTGGGCGAAACATAGCTGGTGACCTCGATCTCTTTCAGGCCCGCCGCCTGCAAACGGTGCACGAGTTCGATCTTGACGGCAGCCGGCACCGGCTGCTTTTCGTTTTGCAGGCCATCGCGCGGGCCGACGTCGATCAGTTGGACTTGGGAAGGCAGGGACATGGGACAAACTTTCAATAACCGCGCCGCGCATCGACCACGCCCCGGACCGGCTCGCCGCGCTGCTTGGCGAGGATTTTGCCGGCGATCTGGGCGATGCTCTCCTCGCGCAGCGTGCGCGCCGAGGTGTGCGGGGTGACGGTGATCTTCGGGTGACGCCAGAACGGGTGTTCGGCGGGCAGCGGTTCGGTGCGAAACACGTCGAGCGTGGCGCCCGCAAGCTGTCCGCTGTCGATCAAGGCGATCAGCTCTTCCTCGACCAGGTGGTGGCCACGCGCCACATTGATGAGGTAGCCGCCCGGCTGCAGCTGCGAGAGCGTGGCACGGTTCAGGAGGTTCTCGGTCGCGGGCGTGAGCGGCATCAGGTTCACCAGGATGCGGCTGGCCTGCAGGAAGTCCCCGAGTTGCTCGGGTCCGGCAAAGCAGCGCACGCCCTCGAGGGCTTTGGGATGACGGCTGTAGCCGTTGACCGGGTAATCGAACACGCGCAGCGCCTGCGCCACGCGCGCACCGAGCACGCCCAGGCCCATCACGCCCACGGGAAAGTCGGCGCGGCTGCGCGGCTTGCGGTAAGACCAGCGTCCGGCCTGCGTGTCGGCCGCGTAGGCATCGAATTCGCGGAAGTGGCGGATCACCGCCTGCGTGACGTACTCGGCCATCTGCACCGACATGCCCGCATCGTCAAGGCGCACCACCTGCAGCTCCGCGGGCAAGCGCAGTTTCAGCAGCGCGTCGACGCCGGCACCAATGTTGAACAAGGTCTGGAGCCCGGGCTGTTCATCGATGAACTGTTGCGGCGGCGCCCAGACCACGGCGTGGTCGGCCGTGGGTGCACCCGGCGTCCAGGCCGAAACGCGGGCCTGCGGCAAGGCGGCCTGCAGGCCTTGCACCCAGGGCGCAGGGTCGAGCTTGTCGAAACAGACGGTGATGTTCATGCCTGCGAGCTTAGCGGCTGCTGCAAAACCGAGCGTCGCGCAGGTACAAGCTTCAGGCCTGCAGCTTGAGCAGCTCGGCGCCCTCGGTGACCTGGTCGCCCGGTGCGTACAGCAGCTCGGCCACGGTGCCGTCATGCGGTGCGGCGATGGTGTGCTCCATCTTCATGGCTTCCATCACCGCCAGCGCTTGGCCCGCCTTGACCTTGTCGCCGGCCTTGACGGCGAAGGACACGACCTTGCCCGGCATCGGCGCCGTCAGGCGTCCACCCTCCTCGGCCGCCTCGCCCGCGTGGGCCAGGGGGTCGAGCAGGCCGATGCGTGCGGCGCCGCGCGGCGTGAACACATGGGCCACCTCGCCTTGCCAGTACAGCGTGCTGTGCAGGCGCTCGGCGTGCTGCACCCACAGGCCATCGCCTTGCGGCGTGAAGCGCAACGCAGCCGCCTCGCCCGCACCCACTTGCAGGCTCAGGCCCTCGCGGCCGTAGCTGAGCAGCGCCGGCACCGGCTCACCGCCCTGCTCCAGCGCGAAGCAGCGGCGCGTGGTGCCATGCGACTGGAAGCCATCGCGGCGGCTGAAGGGATCGTCACCGGCCAGCGCCTGTTCGGCGGCCAGCGTGTGCGCCACCACGGCCGCGGCTGCGGCGGACAGACCCACCGGGTCTTGCTGAAACAGGACCGCGCGCTCGCGCTCGATCAGCGCGGTGTCGAGCTTGGCGCTGGCAAAGGCGTCGCTGCGCACCACATGGCGCAGGAACTGCACATTGGTGTTCAGGCCCACGATGTGGGTCTGTGCCAGCGCGGCGTCGAGGCGCGCCAGCGCCTGCTCGCGCGTGTCGCCGTGCACGATCAGCTTGGCCACCATCGAATCGTAGAAGGGGCTGATGGTGTCGCCTTCGCGCACGCCATCGTCAAAGCGGATGTCGCCGCGCTCAAAGCTCACGGCCTGCGGCTTGCGGTACACGGCCAGCGTGCCGGTGGCGGGCAGGAAGTTGTTGTCGGGGTTTTCGGCACAGATGCGGGCCTCGATCGCGTGGCCCTGCATGCGGATCTGCTCCTGCTGCAAAGGCAGCGGCTCGCCGCTGGCCACGCGCAACTGCCACTCGACCAGGTCCAGGCCGGTGATCGCTTCGGTCACCGGGTGCTCGACCTGCAGCCGCGTGTTCATCTCCATGAAGTAGAACTTCATCGACTCGGGCTGGTCATAGGCGGCCTGCTCGACGATGAATTCCACCGTGCCCGCGCCCACATAGTTCACCGCCTTGGCCGCCGCCACGGCGGCCAGGCCCATTTGCGCGCGCAACTCAGGCGTCATGCCCGGGGCCGGCGCTTCTTCCAGCACCTTTTGGTGGCGGCGCTGCACCGAGCAGTCGCGCTCGAACAGGTAGACGCAGTTGCCCTGCGTGTCGCCAAACACCTGGATC
>JACCDW010171670.1_pt1 | contig 10561 bp, 5 predicted proteins | sample 7449781 | NCBI WGS metagenome assembly JACCDW01 (sample SAMN15323449, study PRJNA562643) | freshwater metagenome | isolation source: river surface water | place: USA:Blue River Watershed | collected 2017-08-18
GGGCCTGGCAGGATGATAATAATCCACCCTCCCCCGCTCGCCAAGGTTGCGCCGGCGCCATCCCCGGGTAGACCAGAGCCTTACCCCGCTTTAGTTCCTCATGCCTCTCACCAGTTACCACGTCACCCGAATGACCGAGATGGGGGACATCCTTGCCCGAATCACGGCCGAGGTCCGTCGCCCGGCGGATAAGCTCTTCTGCAAGGAACTGATCCTCGTCGACGGCAAGGCGCTCAGCAACTGGCTGAGCCATTACCTTGTGCGCGAAGTTGATTTGGGCGACGGTCGCAAGGGTCTGGGGGTGCATGCTCACTCGGACCTGCTCAACACCCACCGCTTCGCGCCTTGGGCAGCGGCGCTCCTGAGCGGCCATGAACCCGGGGCGAACCTCGGCGACCCGCTCGAATCCCTGGCTCTCCGCATCCACGACATCCTTGCCACGAAAGACCATGCGGTAGGAAGGCTGTTCGCTGACTGCGTCGGCAAGCCAGAGGTCGATGGCGGCATGGTGCGATGGGAAGTCTCTGAGCGACTGGCAAATCGCCTTCGCGAACTGACGCTCGATGACCCGAATTGGACGCTCCGTGCCCAGACCAATCCCGGCGATGACCGGCTGGGGCTACTTTGGAAAGAACTACGCACCCGCATCGTCAAGAGCTCCGGCCGACAGCTGGTTTCGCCGACAGACGTCATGCACCTGCTCGAGACGGACGAAGCGGCCTGCGAACTCCTCCGCTGCCGGCTGCCAGGTTACCTCACCCTGCTCGCCAGCGGCGACATCCCTCGCACCCTCCTGCGCTCCCTCGCCGCGCTCGGGCGCGCCGACACGCTCGCGGTGCATGGCATCTTCCTCCAACCGACCCTTGGCTTCCATCAAGACCTGCGCAAATGGCAGAAACTGCCGGAAGGCCTGAATACGCCAGGCGCCGACTTCATCCGCCAGACGGCCGAACACTTCCAGAACCAATTCTCCAAGCTCGTCGACAGCCCCGCCTGGAACTTCGGCGAACCCGCCGAAGATCGCAGCCATTTCCCCGCGACGCTGCTGGGCTCACTGCAACAGAGCATCGCGCAATTCGACCAAGAAGAAGCCCGGTTCGATCTCTCGGCCGACCCAGACCGATCCTCCGTCACGATCCATCGCTGCCATAGCGTCGTCCGGGAAGTCGAGGTCCTGCGCGACGAATTGCTGGCCGCCATGGCCCAGGATCCGACCATCCGCCCACGCGACGTCCTGATCCTCTCCCCCGACCCCGAAACCTACGCCTCACTCGTGCAAGGCATCTTCCGCGACCGGCAAGGAAGCGACATCTACGTCACGCACGTGGCGCTGGAAGGTACGTCAAAATCCGAACTAGCCACCCTGGCCGAAGCCCTGCTGGCGCTTCCAGCCGGACGTTGCACGTCAGAGGAAGTCATGGCGCTCTGCGAACTCAAGGTGGTGCGGGATCGTTTCGGGTGGGATGCCGGCGACACCGCCACCATCAAGGAATGGTTTCGCTCCGCGCCGTTCTTCTGGGGCGCCGACGCCGCCCATCGCGAGAGACTGACGCAAGTCGCCTATGACGAGTGGAGCCTGGCGGACTTCCGCCGTCGCCTAGTGCTGGGCACCGCGCTCGCCCCTGACGTCATGCTCGCCGGTGAACCGGCCAGTTTGCCTTTAGATGCCGTCGAAGGAAAGCAAGGCGCGCGCCTGGCGGCCGAGCTCATCGAATTCACCGACCTCCTGCGCGACTGGATCAACGACGCCCATCATCCGCGCCCGCTCGAATCGTGGTGCGCCCGTTTCTCCCTGCTCGTTTCCGCCCTCCTGCCGCAAACACATGCCTACGCGGAGGAAACCGCCAAAATGGAACGGGCGCTCGGCTCGCTCTGCGAACAGGGCAAGCAAGGCTCCTCCGAGCCAGCGTCGCTCAGCCTCTTCGCCGCCTTCGCCCAACCCATGCTCGACCTGGACCATGGCAAAGGCCAGTTCATGTCCGGTGGCGCCGTGCTGGCCCCGCTGCGCAGCTCGAGCATCCATCCGGCAAAGATCATCGCGCTGCTTGGCATGAAGGACGGCAGCTACCCCGTCCGCGGCCAGAGCCCAGGACCGGAACTGAAGAGCACGCTCGCCCAGGAATCCGAACGTCAGAAGAAACAGAGCGAGCAACGGGGCATGCATGCCGTGCTTCTCGCCATCGGTGCGGCCCGGCATCGCCTCATCGCGACCTTCCCGGGCTACGCCGGCGCCAGCGGCAAGGAAGCCTCCGCCGCCCTCCCGGTCGAACTCATCAAACAGGCCTGCGATCGCATCCTGCAGAAAGAGGCCAAGGAGCGGTTCCGGCTTCGCCGTCACGGCATCCACGCCCATGAAGCCGCCGAAGGAACCTCTTCGGAATTCGGCCAAGAGCATACGTTCGACACCCATGCCGTAGCGGCCGCCAAGACCCTTAACTCATCCATACCGGAACCCGAACCGCTCCAGATCACCCCGAGCCGTCCGTTCGACACCTGGTCGGCCGACGAGTGGGTCGGCTTCTGGGAAGATCCGGCCAAAGGTCTTTTCAACTACCTCGACCTGAGGACCGTCTGGGTGAAAGATTCGTTGCAGACGGACGAAGCCCTCGTGGCCCCGCGCGTCGAAGGCAAGCTCAGCGACGCTGAGTATGACGCCAAGTATGCCGCCCTCGACTGGGTGCGAGACTACCTCGAGCGCAGCCCGAAGCAGGCCGACGGCACGCCGACTCCGCCGACCCGCGACGAAGCCATCCTCTCCGGACATTTCTCGGCACATGAGGACGGAGAACTCGCGATCATGCTCAAGGAACTCGAAGAGAAGATTGCCGAAGATTGGCCGAGCTTCATGGAAGAAAATTACTTCTCGGCTCCGCCCCAGCCCATACAGGAGCTCTTGCCCTCCTATCACTCCCAGACCTTCCCCGAACCTTATGTTTTCAAGGATTGGCTAGTATTGACCCTGCCTGACGGAATCCTCGTCAATGATAAGCACCTATTCCCCAGTCTGGCGATGCTGGGGTGCATCAGCAAGAAACTGCCTCAACTGCGTAACGTAGCGATCTTCGGAGCCAAGAAACGTACACGCGGGGATGAGACTTACACCGACCGTGGGGCGCTCGCGGTGCAGGTGGGCGACCCGGACACGCTTTTCTCCAGGCTCACCGAACTGGCCAAGCAGGCCAGCACCGACCAGTTCTACCTAGGCAAGAAAGCAACCGCCGAGTGCGCGAAACTCATCATGTCGGACGACCTCAAGTCGGACGACCTCAAGCCCAAAGAACCGGAGACATTCGAGGAGGAATTCTTCGGCAGCCCGCCCTACCGGGGGGGAGACAATCATGATCGCTTCGGACGCCTTCTCGCGCCCTCACGCTATGTCCCGGAGCTGTTCGTCCAAGCCATGACGAAAGCCCTCGGCGGCAACACCCGTCTGACCGACAACGATTTCAAGAAACTATTCAAGGAGCCGCCTGCACCCAAGCAGCCGAAAAAGCCCAAGCAGCCGAAATAACACCAAAATGACCACACCCCCTCTCAACCTCGATATTTTCAAGCTTCAGCCCAGGCTCGTCGTCGTCGAAGCCGGCGCCGGCTCAGGCAAGACCTTCAACCTCGTCCGCATCGTAAAGAAGATGTCCTTGGAAGGGACGGACATCTCGAAGGTCCTGCTCGTGACCTTCACCAACGCAGCCGCCCTCGAGATGCGTCAGCGCATGCGCGAACTCCTGGAAAAAGAAGGCTCCCCGAAGGCCCTGCAGGAGCTCGCGGCGATGCAGATCACCACGATTCACTCCTTCTGCCACCGTGCTTACGCCGAATACGGCACGGCCGCCGGCTTCCCGGCCATCGAAGGCGCACCCGAAGACAGCCAGGCTCTCGCCCAGGAGATCGGTCTCGATTTCTGGCGCAAGAAGACCCGCGAAGGCTCGGCCCCCGAGGTCGAACCGTCCGAAGTCGTCAAGGCCGCCGAACTCCTCCTGGCCGAAAGCGATGCGCCGGCCGCAGCGACCGCCGGCATCCGTCTTTCGAAGCGACTCGACGCCTCGGGCCTCCGGGAATTCGTACGGATGCGAGTGGACGCCCTCCGGGCCGCCGGCGGCCTGCTCACCTTCGATACGGTCATCCAGAACCTCCTCGACGCCCTGCGAGACAGGTCTCGTGGCGCCATCTTGCGCCAACAGATCCGCAACGACTTCGTCGCCTGCCTGATCGACGAGTCCCAAGACACCGACGCCAAACAGTGGGAAGTCTTCGAAAAGATCTTCGCCAATCGTCCGGAGGACCAGGACCAGAAGCTGCTCATCATGGTCGGCGACCGTAAGCAGTCCATATACGGCTTCCGCGGGGCCAACGTCGACAACTACAAGCAGGTGGTCGAGAAAGCTGACGAGCGACTCGGACTCAACGAAAACAACCGCTCCTCGAAGGACCTAATCGCCCTCTTCAACCGATTGTTCTCCAAACAGGACGACGGCCACGCTTTCTTCGGAGAAGAACCCTTCGACACGATCATGGTGCCTCGCCGCCCCAATGACGACCCGCGGCCTGGCGTCAAAGCCGAGCTCAGGAATCACCCGGAAGGACCGCTACGCATCCTAGACCGCAACTCCACGGATGACGTCGTGAACGAGGTCGCCCGCATGCTTAGCGAACTGCAGACGCCGGGCACCATTCAGGAGCCGCTCTCCAAGAACGAGGCAGCCTACCGCGCAGAAATGCTGGCCGAAACCAATGTCGGCGTACTGACACGTACCGGCGCGCTCGCCCGCACCTTGCACCTCGCCTTGGTGAACAAAGGCATTCCGGCGGCCCTTGCCACGGATTCCTCCGTCTTCACCTCACCGCTGGCGCCGCGGATACACCATCTTCTGCAATGCGTCCTGACGCCGGAAGACACCAGCCTGCGCCGGGCCCTCTTCATCATGCAGCCCAGGCTGTTCGCGCAGTCAGGCGATATCCAGGCCTTCATCGAAGCGAATGACTCGGCCTTGTCAGCCTGGCTGCGGGACATACGCGAGAGGTGGCTGGAGGATGGTTTCGGCCGTGCCTGGGAGAAGATGCTCAGCACACACCCGCGGTTCGCAGATACGAATAATGAAGCCATCCGGTGCGAGCTCGCCAAGGGTCCCATGGGACTCCGTCAGGTCGCCGACCTTTCGCACATGGGGGAAGTGCTCAGCATCCGCGCACGCGAACACAAGTTCACGCCGGACGCCCTGATCGATCATCTCGCCGAACGCATCACCAGCGCCAGCGGGCGCGACGACGAAGCGGACGAACTGGAGCAGATCCGACCGGAGACTGCCCATCCGCAGGTGATCGTCCGCACCATCCACAGCGCCAAAGGACTCGAATTCCAAGGCGTGATCCTGCCTGACTTCGGCAAAGCCATCTCCGTGAGCCACCAGCGTGGCGGCCTGCTCCGCGACGGGCAGCGCATCGCCTTGGTCAGCGACTCATCCGAGGATCATGAAGTCGCCAGCTACGCCGAGCAGACCCACAAGGACGAGGCGAACCTGCTCTACGTCGCCCTGACCCGCGCCCAGCGCAAGATCAGCATCCACTGGAAGAAACCGAAGAAAAACTCCGACGGCGGCTTCGTCAGCGGCTTCCCGGTCGTCCTTGAACGGGCCGGCTTCGGTAACAGCGCCCAGTCCTTTGCCGAAACCCTTGAGCTGGAGGTGTCCCCGCCAGCGCAGGGCGACGCAGTCAAGCAACTGCTGGCCAGCAAGATCCTCCGTAAGCCCGAATTCATCAAGGCCCAGATAATCGCACCGCCGAAGTTCGCCTTCGCCCGAGGCAGCACCAGCTTCACAGAGCTTTCGAAGGGGCCCAAGGGAGCCGACGCTGATGACGTCGCCACCCATGGCGCTAATCCTCTGAAATCCGGCGCCAAGCCCACCGTCGCCGACCTGCAGACGCTGCCATTCCTGGCATTCAAAGGCGGCAAAGGACCAGGCGTGGTGATGCACAGCATCATGGAGCAGGTGGACTTCAAACGGGCCTCGCTCAATACGCCCGACGAGCAAACCAGGAATACCATCGAAAATATCCTCCTAAGCAGCGGCATTTGCCTCAAAGACGACAAGGCCGACACCGAGAAGGCCGTCAAAGCGACAACCGAACTCTATCTGAAGATGCTCCCATGCTGGATGTCGCGGCGCCTCTCCGGCGAGGGCGACATCCGTCTGGCCGAGGTAGGCCGCGCAGACCGAAGCGCCGAAATACGTTTCAGTCTCGCTTGCGATCTCAATCCGAAGATGGCGGAAGAGATCAGCGCCCTGCTCGCCGAGGATGCGGCCCCTGGCAGCCTGCTGGCTGAAAACCGAATCGCCCCGAGCGAAGAAGCTGTCCGCGGCCTGCTCACCGGCTCGATCGACCTCGCCTTCCGCCATGCAGGCAGGTTCTACATCGTCGACTGGAAGAGCAACGTCCTTGGCCCCAAGCCCGCGCACTACGCACGGAATGTCATGGAGGCAGAGATCCTGGCCCATAAGTACCACCTCCAATATACGCTCTATGCCGCGATCTTCCATCGTCACATGCTGGCATTGAATCCGGGGTGGGATTACGAACGCGACTTCGGCGGCTGCCACTACCTCTTCATGCGCGCCTTCGGCCACGACGACCAAGGCACGGGCGATTTCTTTCACCGTCCCAGCTTCGTCACCATCCGGCGCCTGCTCAAAGCCCTCGGCCAGAAAGACGCCTGAAAACGACCACGAACATGCCCTCCGAATCATACTCTCCTCCCGAACCTTCGGCCGTCCTGACCCGGGCCCTGCTGGAGGCCTATCGTCTGCCGCCGATACCCGACTCCGCGGCCTACCAGGCGACCCGCAAGGCTTTCGATGCCTATCTCAGAGGCTCCACCTGCATCGATACCGATGATAAAGCCCTATCCGGCATACCCCCTAGCTTCGTGACGATGGATCCGTCGCAAAGGGCGACCGTCCCGCTTATCCGCCGCGGCAACAAGCTCTACCTCTCCAAACTCGACCATCTGGAACAGTCGCTGGCTGATGCCATCCAGAGTCGCCTACGGGAACCAAACCGGAAACTGCAGCCCGGAGCCCATTGGCTACCGCAACCCAAGCCAGGCTCTCCGTTCACCTGCGCTGACCAGCAGAGGGCCGTCCAACTGGCCGTGCAGACCGAACTGCTCGTACTGACCGGCGGCCCAGGCACAGGCAAGACGACGACCGCGGCCTGCATCATCGGCGCCACACTCGAAGCGCACGGCCTTCGGCTCGAAGACATCCGCCTTTGCGCCCCGACCGGCCGGGCAGCCAGCCAGCTCCATGGCGGCCTAGGCTCACCCGACAAAGCCTTGGCCCAGCAACTCCCCCGTCTTGGCTGCGCTGACGTGGGGGAACTCCAGCGCCGCCTGCCGAAGTCGTATACCATCCATAAGTTCGTTCACAACGCCGAGATGATGACCGGCGCCAAGCTCGTGATCGTCGACGAATGCTCGATGATCGACCTGAGCCTCTTCCTGAACCTGCTGAAGATAATCCCCGATGATGCGCGTTTGGTGCTGATCGGCGACCCACAGCAGCTACCCTCGGTAGACACAGGCTCCGTGTTCGCCGACCTATGCCGTAGCCGCCAGATCGAAGCCGACCATATCGCGACGCTGAAGGAACCCTTCCGCGCCGAAGGGGATGCAAAGACTTGGTTCGATTTTGTCGTCGGTTATCGGAACCAACAACTGACCCCGCCGCCTGCCGTCGGCATCCATCAACCCGACCTCGAAAGCATCCTGTCGGAATGCCTGCCTGAATTCGGCAAGGTCGTCGAACTGGCCCAGCAACCGTGCTATGCCACCATGAGTTCGCCGCTCGACACGTCCCAGTCCGAGGCCATCGCCAAAGCAATCAAGTCGGTGCGCATACTCTGCGCTTACCATGGCGGCAAACTCGGGGTACGGAAACTCAATGAAATCATCCGTAAGCGGCTTGGACTGAGCGATGAATCTTCCGCCGGCTCCCTTGTCATGGTAACCCGTAACGACCACAAGGTAACCGACCTCTCCAACGGCGACGTCGGCCTCGTCGGCGGCGGCGATCTGGTATGGTTTCCGGAAAAGGCCGTGCCCATCCCGTTCACGCAGCTCCCGCCGAACACCCCCGCGTTCGCGACGACCATCCACAAATCGCAAGGCTCGGAATACGGCAAAGTGCTGCTGGTGCTTCCGCCCCAGGAACAGGACATGACTGATGCCCACACCGAACCCTTCATCACGAAGCAGCTGGTGTTCACCGGCGTGACGCGCGCACAGAAGACCATCGCGATCTTCTCCACCGCGGATATCGTCTGCTCGGCGCTAAATCTTTCGGCTGATCGTGCGACCGGGCTTAAGGAGAGACTAGATCAGAACAATGAGCCTAAATGAGACTCCGATGACGCGCTGGTACTGGCGCGAGGTCCTGAAGAAGGGCACACTTATCGAGGAATACGTAGCCGTCGAACGGGCTGAGGATGATTCCAAAGCTCCCCGGTTCATGGATGGCCTCGTCATCCTGGACGGCCCTTTCGAGATTTCAGACGACATAAGGCAATGGAGCACATAAATGCACTCAATAACCCTGCTCATCTTAACTGATCAAAAGTTTTTTTGATGACCTTCGGTATAAGCTTGGCCCTAGCATCGACGAAGTCATCGAAGTCCATAAGATGCCAATCCTTTGGCAGAGCATTGGCGGCACACATCGCATCCCACTCTTCATCGCTATATTTGCGGTCTTCCTTGATCAGTGCAACATACTCAGCAGGAGACTTATCACTGATCATCCTATTCGCCGCTGCATCAATAGAGGCCTTATTGGGGCCAACATCTGACGCGTCTTCGTCACGGCGCTTTGCCGCCTCAGGATGCGTCAGCAAATAGTTCTGTGGGAAAATGTGGTGAATCTGGACCTCCATCGAGCCGCCGGATTGCAGGTACTGGTCACTGACTTTATGCACCTTGGAAAACAAGGTCTTCTGCCCCTGTTGAATCAATGCAATCGTCATGATGGTCTCACGATTTCCGGCAAAGGGCGCCTCCCAGAATGAATCCGTCAAAACCTTGTCGATCGTGGTATTGATGAGTTCCAAAACCGCCGAGCTCGTGGCAGCGGCATCAAAGGTCTTACAATCCTCCGCAGTCTGGGTATCCGTGTGGGAAGTATAGCGGCTCGTGAGGGTGCAGAAAAGCAGCCAGCGTCCAATTGCTTTCTGTCGCTGCTCTTTGCTGACAGGTTTGTCCTTATGGCACATCATCAGATAGATGACATAAGATGAAATCAACGCGGCATCGGAAGTGACAAGGTTGCGGTGGCAAATTCCTGCGCCCATAATGGCCGAAAGAAACTCGCGCCACACCTTGAGGTCGCACACAACATCCACATTTGACTTCAGTGTCTCGAAGTTCTTCTCCTTCAGGCCAGGCACAAAATTACGCCCCTCTCTGCCTCGAAGAAGATCATAGACCCTTTTTCCTGCCGACTGCCTAAAGGAGTAACCGACAAGAGCCGCGAGCGTATCGCCGTTCTCAGGCGCGTAAACATCCTTGAGCACATCTATCTTGGCAGCGTACCGAGAGAAATCCGTGATTTTGTCGCGCAATGCCTGATCGCCTACCTCGAGCAGGGTCAGGATAAAGTCTGAGCCCTTCAGCACAGTCCCCTTGCTATTGATACGATAGAAAATCTCGGCTGCATTATCGACATCCACATCCTCAGATACCTCCACACAGGCTACTTGATATTCGCGCAACCTAAGCAGCTCGTTGATAGCGCTGGCTGCGGCAGACTTCTCCGCATCACTTAACTTAGGATTGGCCGTGAGGTATGCGTTATAGGAGGAAATCGGGTCCTTGGAGCTGAGCACGACAGCGACATCGACCCACTTGGGCGACGGCTTAGTCTTGTACTCCTTGAAGGCCTTGTCCGGCGACCCGGACAAGTGAACGAGCGGATTAAACTGAATCTTAATCGTCTTCAGACCAGAATTGGTCTCGATGGAAATACCCTCAAAAAGGACCTTCAAAGAGGTTAGTCGCTGCTGGCCGTCGAGCACCAGGTCGGTCAAGTCATTATGCGCAACAGCCTTGGACGATCCAACCGCACGGGCGCGAACCCCGCCCTGAGCCTTCCAAGTCATGATACTTCCGACCGGATACCCAAGGAACATGGATGAAATCAGGTCGCAGACCTTTCCGCCATTCCAGACAAAAGGCCGCTGGAGCCGAGGAATCGCCCATTGCGTATTTCCTTCGCTGAGGTAAACGAGGATTTGGTTAACAGTGTAGGCTCGATTCTGATATTTTGCGTCCATATTTTTCTTATAAATATGAGGCAAAATATCGCAAGACTTATCCCGTCCCACCAAGGATGAGTCTTCAATTGTTACATCGTTTCCGCACAAAAAACCTACCTGAAATCAATCAAGATGAGTAAACACGAAACCCCCATGACCGAGTGGTATTGGCAAACGCTCAACGAGGGCAAGGGGCTGCTTATCCGGGAGTTTCCGGCCGTAGAGGGAGGAAAAGGCCGTGCCGAAGGAAAGCGACACA
>JACCDW010295308.1_pt1 | contig 10561 bp, 8 predicted proteins | sample 7449781 | NCBI WGS metagenome assembly JACCDW01 (sample SAMN15323449, study PRJNA562643) | freshwater metagenome | isolation source: river surface water | place: USA:Blue River Watershed | collected 2017-08-18
AGGAACAGGTCTGAGCTCCCACGAGTTGAACCAACCGGGCTGCTACCGGGATGTTACCGATACCAGCGTCACCGCCCAGTTCAAGGTGGTCCCGTCGGACCAGAGCCGGTCGCTGTTTGGGGAAGATCCCGTGCATTTGTTGGCTTGGACCACCACTCCGTGGACTTTGCCGTCCAACACCGCGCTTACGGTGGGTCCCGCCATTGCCTACAGCCGCATTGCGACTACCAACCCGTATACCCACCTTCCGGTGCACGTGATTTTGGCCAGCGCCTTGGTGCCCCAGTACTTCAAGAGCGAAGAAGAGGGCACTGCTTGGCAGGTGGTCAGCACCCATGCAGGAGCGGATTTGGTGGGGCTGCGCTACCACCAGCTGCTCGACGGAGCCCTGCCCTACGAAAACGCCAACCAAGCGTTCCGAGTGATTCCCGGTGATTTTGTGACCACCGAAGACGGAACCGGGATTGTCCACACTGCACCCACGTTCGGTGCCGACGACGCCCGGGTGGCCGCAGCAGCCGGTGTACCGCCGATGTTGGTCCGCAACGCCGAGGGCGAACCCGTGCCGTTGGTGGACCTGCAGGGACGTTTCATTGCCCAAGCCGGCGGCCCGTGGGCGGGGAAATACGTTAAAAATGCCTATTACCCGGCGGAAGAGACCCCCAAACTGAGCGTCGACGAAGAAATTGCCATCCTCCTGAAAACGGAGAACAAGGCCTTCAAGGTGCAGAAGTACGTCCACAGCTACCCCCATTGCTGGCGGACAGACAAGCCCGTTTTGTACTACCCGCTGGACAGCTGGTTTATCCGCGCCACCGCCGTCAAAGAACGGATGCAGGCCCTGAATGCGACCATCCAATGGAAACCCGCCAGCACAGGAACCGGCCGCTTCGGCAACTGGCTGGAGTCCCTGAACGACTGGAATTTGAGCCGGTCGCGGTACTGGGGAATTCCCTTGCCCATCTGGCGAACCGAAGACGGCAAAGAAGAAGTCTGCATCGGTTCCTTGGAACAACTGAAAGCCGCTTTGGACGCCTCCGTGGCGGCCGGACACATGGCGTCGAATCCCCTGGCCGCCTTTGCCCCCGGCGATTTTTCCGCTGCCAACTACGACGCCGTGGACTTGCACCGACCGTTTGTGGACGAATGGGTGTTGACCAGCCCCTCGGGCAAGCCGATGCGCCGTGAATTGGATCTGATTGACGTTTGGTTTGACTCCGGTGCCATGCCTTTTGCGCAGCAGCACTATCCGTTTGAAAACAAGGACGCCGTGGACAACGGGGAGGCCTTCCCCGCCGACTACATTGCGGAGGGCGTGGACCAAACCCGCGGCTGGTTTTACACGCTGCACGCCATCGCCACCCTGGTGAAGGATTCGGTTGCCTACAAAAATGTGATTTCCAACGGGTTGGTCTTGGACAAAAACGGCCAAAAAATGTCCAAACGCTTGGGCAATGCCGTAGACCCGTTCGCCGCCATGGACCACCACGGCGCCGACGCCGTGCGCTGGTACTTGCTCACCAACGCGCAGCCCTGGGACAACCTCAAATACGACCCCGACGGCGTGACCGAGGTGCAGCGCAAGTTCTTCGGAACGCTTTACAACACCTACGGATTTTTTGCCTTGTACGCCAATGTGGACGGATTTGACCCCCGCGAGACCCCGTCGGTTCCGGTGGAAGACCGTCCGGAAATTGACCGCTGGATCCTCAGCCGTCTTCAGACGTTGGTGGCCGAGGTGACCGAACAGCTGGACCACTACGAGCCCACCAAGGCCTACCGCCCCGTTCAGGAATTTGTAACCGACCACCTCAGCAACTGGTACGTTCGGCTCTGCCGGCGTCGGTTCTGGAAAGGGGAAATGGGCGACGACAAGCGCGCGGCCTACCACACGTTGTACACGTGCTTGGAAACCCTCTCCCGGTTGGTGGCTCCGCTGGCGCCTTTCTATGCCGACCGTCTGTACCGCGACCTCACGGGAGGAGCGCAGAGCGTGCACCTGGCCGACTTTCCCAAGGCCCAAACGGCGCTTGTTCTTCCCGCATTGGAAGCCCAGATGGAATTGGCCCAGGGCCTAACCAGCCTGGTGCTGTCGATCCGGAAAAAAGTGAAAATCCGGGTGCGGCAGCCCCTTGGCAAGTTGCTCGTGCCGGTGTTGACCGCCGAGCGGCGCGCGCAGTTGGAAGCCATCTCCGCCTTGGTGCTGGCAGAGGTCAATATGAAGGAATTGATTCCGGTGGAAGCCGGAAGCGGGGTCTTCACCAAAAAAGCCAAGGCGAATTTCAAGGTCCTCGGGCCCAAGGCCGGACCTGCCATCAAGCACGTCTCTGCCGGCATCGCTTCCCTCAGCGAGGCGGATTTGAACGCCTTGGAGGCAGCGGGCTCGTTCACCCTTACCTGGGAGGGGGGATCATTTGCATTGGCGCTGGAAGACGTCGAAATGACCACCGAAGTCCAAACGGGCTTGGAAGTCGCTTCGGAACGCGGCCTGACCGTGGCCGTGGACACCGCACTTACTCCGGAATTGGAAGCCGAAGGATGGGCCCGGGAAACCGTAAACCGCATCCAAAATTTGCGCAAAGACTCTGGCCTGGAAATTACCGACCGGATTCGGTTGTGGATTCAGGCACCGGAAGCGCTTCTTGATGCCTTGCTCGCCCATGCCGATTGGATTGCATCCGAGGTTCTCGCCGTTGATTTGAAGTGGAATTTGGAGCACGCACCCGCGAATGGAACCCCGGCGGAATTGGATGTGGAAGGAATTGGGGTACACGTGGTTTTGGCCAAAGCGTAATTTTCTATCTTCACCGCTTCCAAAAAACACTAAACCCACCCTCCGACATGGCCCAAGCGCAAAAAGTCCGCTATTCCGACGCCGAATTGGAAGAGTTCCGCCTCTTGATCAATGACAAAATTGCCAAAGCCGAGCAAGACCTTGCGCTGCTCCGTGAGCAATTCGCAAACAACTTGAACAACGGGACCGACGACACCTCTCCGGTGTTCAAAAGTTTCGAAGAAGGCTCCGAAACCATGAGCAAGGAAGCTAATGCCCAACTGGCTGCCCGCCAGGAAAAGTTCATTCGCGACCTCAAAGCCGCCTTGCTTCGCATTGAAAACAAAACCTACGGCATCTGCCGCGAAACCGGTCTCTTGATTCAAAAAGACCGGCTCCGTTTGGTTCCTCATGCCACATTGAGCATGGATGCCAAGAAAAAACGCTAAGTGAACCCCTTGCCCCGCGGACCCCTGACCTTGATTGGCTTGCTTTTGTTGGCAGACCAAACCCTTAAACTTTGGATCAAAACCCACTTTGCCTTTGGGGAAAGTGTGGAAATCATGCCGTGGTTCCACCTCCACTTTACCGAGAATCCGGGGATGGCCTTTGGAATGGAGTGGGGCGGTATGACCGGGAAGTTGGTGTTGTCCTTGTTTCGGGTGGTGGCCATTGGCTTCATCGGTTGGTGGGGCTGGAAAGAATGGAAATCGTGGAAATCTTCCTCCCAGGAATCCACACCCAACCCCCGATTTTGGTCTGCGCCTCTCTTGGTTTATGCCATTGCCCTCCTCTTTGCCGGTGCACTGGGGAATGTCTTGGACAGCGCTTTTTACGGCTTGATTTTCGACCGAGGAATGACCTACATGCCCCTTTTTGAGTCTTGGGTGCCTTACGGCGGGGTGGCCACTTGGGGGGGCGGATACGCCGCGCCGCTTTTGGGCAACGTAGTGGACATGCTTTATTTCCCCCTGATCGACTCCACCTGGCCCGACTGGGTTCCCGTTTTTGGTGGCGATCGGTTGGTCTTCTTTCGTCCCATTTTCAATTTGGCCGACGCCGCCATTTCCGTAGGCGTGGGCTTGTACGTATTGTCGCAATGGAAAAAAATTCCGGAATGATGCGAACCCTTTTGGTGCTTTTTCTGGTAGCCACGTACAGCGTTTTGCACGCCCAAACGGCATGCGACCTGTCCTTGGAAAACTCCCGGGAACGGATGATGCAGCACATCCAGTACCTGGCTTCGGAAGAACTGGAAGGTCGCTATCCCGGCACCGAGGGGGCGGAAAAAGCCCGCGAATACATCTCCCTGGTTTTGAGGCAGAACGGGGTAAGGCCAGCCCTGTACGACGACGGTTCGCAGTGGTTCAACGTGCCCCGTTTGGCTACTTTCCCTCCCGCCCAAAACGGCCTTTTCAACGACCGGACGTATGCCGGTGCTGCTTGGAAAAACACCTACCCCCACCCCCATACCGCCAACGGAACCGCGTCCGGAAAGATCAAACGCGTCAAATATGGCATTGTGGCTCCCGATTTGGGCCGAAACGACTTTCGCGCCAAAAACATCGTGGGAAAAATTGCCTTGATTGAGGCAGGAACCCCCGATGGCAAGGGCCCCCACGGGAAGTTTGCCAAATACCTGGACCTTGACACCCGCATCGACCACGCCATCCGCGCCGGTGCGGTGGGCGTCGTTTTGGTTCCCGGCAAAAAAGACGACCTTTTGCCCAGCCCCATGTACAAAAGCACGCGGCCCAGCTCGGTGCCAGTGGTGGTGGTCCCCCGCCGGGAACTGCCCAAAGGGTGGACCAAATTGGAAACATTTGTCCAACGGCAATCCGCCCAAACCGCCAATGTGTGCGGTCTTGTGGACAACCGTTCCGAAAAAACGTTGGTATTGGGTGCCCATTACGACCACCTCGGCTGGGGACTGGAACATTCCCTCCACCGCGGAGATCCTCAAATCCACAACGGCGCGGACGACAATGCCTCGGGCGTCGCGGTGCTCCTGGAAGCCGCGCGATTGCTTCAGGAACTGCCCTTTGCCAAGTCGTTCAATTATTTGATTGTGGGGTTCAGTGCCGAAGAAGACGGCCTTTTGGGGTCCCAGCACTTTGTACAAAACCGACCCCCAGAATTCAAAAACCTTTTTGCCATGTTGAATTTTGACATGGTGGGCCGAATGGAAAAGGGCAATCCGCTGATTGTCAGTGGCGTGGGAACCGCCTTGGAGTGGAACGAAGTGTTGACTCAAGGCACCTGCCTGCCTCTTTCATTGAAAACAGAAACGGCACCGGGTTCGGCGTCGGACCACGCTTCCTTTTACCGCCAGGGAATTCCCGTGCTCCACTTTTTCACCGGCGCCCACGGAGATTACCACCGCCCCACGGATGACGTTGAGAAAATCGAACCGATGAGCGTGGAGGCAACCTTGCGCACCTTGCTGGGGACGATTGAAGCTTTGAGCCAAAACCCGCAGCTCACCCTGCAAGAAGTCAAAGAGCCCGAAGCAGGACGGTCGATGTCGTTCAAGGTTTCGTTGGGTGTGGTGCCCGACTACGCCTTTTCGGGCAACGGCATGCGGATTGCCGGGTTGTCGGACGGCAAGCCTGCACAGAAGGCAGGTCTCCTCGCCGGCGATGTGGTGGTGGAGTTCGGGGGCATGCCGGTGCGGGACATGACCTCCTACATGACGGCCCTTTCTGCATTCACCAAGGGCCAAAAAGTCAAGGTGGTCGTCCTTCGGGGGTCCGAACGCTTGACCAAAGACATTCTGCTTTGAGCGCGCTTCCTCCCCGCATTGCGGTGATTGGCGGCGGAAGTTTTGCCACTGCCCTGATCAAGTTGCTAGCCAACAACAACGAATACGTGGGTTGGTGGGTGCGCGATCCGGAAACGGCCTTGCACATTCAACGGCACCACCACAATCCCCGGTACCTGACGGACGTCGAGTTGAACACGGAGCACCTGGCCATCGACACGGACCTGGATTCCGTGGTGGAGGATGCCGATATCCTGGTGTTGGCGGTTCCGTCGGCGTTTCTCAAGTCTGCCCTGGAAAATTTGCATGTCTCGCTGAAAGGCAAAAAAGTGTTTTCTGCCATCAAAGGCATTGTGCCCGACAGCAACCAAATTGTAGGGGAATTCATGCACGACACCTACGGCGTGGACTATTCGGATTTTGGGGTGATCGTGGGTCCGTGCCATGCCGAAGAAGTGGCTCTTGAGCGCCTCAGCTACCTCACTGTGGCTTCGGAAAGCGCGGATGCAGCCAAATACATGGCGGAGATGCTGGCTTGTTCCTACTTGCGCACCAGCGTGTCCGACGACATTTACGGCACCGAGTATGCCGCCGTCTTGAAAAATATTTACTCCTTGGCCTGCGGAATTTGCAACGGACTGGGCTACGGAGACAACTTCCAGGCCGTCTTGGTCAGCAATGCCGTACAAGAAATGAAGCGGTTCATCAAAGCCGTACACCCCATCAAGCGGGACATCAACGGGTCGGCCTATTTGGGCGACCTCTTGGTCACGGCGTACTCCCAATTCAGTCGGAACCGAACATTTGGAACCATGATTGGAAAGGGGTATACTGTTCGGTCTACCATGCTGGAAATGAACATGGTAGCAGAAGGGTACTACGCCACCAAGCTCATCAAATCGGTCCGCAAAAACCACGATGTCCGTATGCCCATCGCCAACGCGGTGTACAAAATTTTGTACGAAGGGGAGTCGGCCCGCAAAACCATGGCCAAGCTGGCAGAAAAATTGTCGTAACGGCCCTCGGGTCTTTGTACCTTTGAAGACAAAATTGCATCGTTATGGCAGCATGGACTGTATTTTTAGGCGTCGTTGGACCTTGGCAAATCGTTTTGATTGTGGCCGTGGTTCTGTTGATGTTCGGTGGCAAGAAAATTCCAGAATTGATGCGCGGCCTCGGCGGCGGCGTGAAGGAATTTAAAAACGCCATGAAGGACGAGGACGCCCCCGAGAAGAAGGAAGAAAAGAAAGACTGATGGGGTTTGAGCCGCTGTTGGACTACCGCGCGGTTTCCGCGGGGAAGACGACCTGTGCCGCGTTGGCCGAGGAGGCCTTGCTGCGGGCGAAGAATGCCGCACACCTCAACCTTTTTATTGAACTGTTTGAAGAGAGCGTCCGGGCCCAGGCTCAGGACGTAGACCGCCGTTTGGCGGCCGGCGAAACGCTTCCTTTGGCGGGCATGGTGGTGGCCCTCAAAGACAATTTGTGCTACCGCGGGCACGGGGTTTCGGCCGGTTCCAAAATGCTGGAATCGTTTGAAAGCCTGTTCTCCGCCACGGCCGTAGAACGCCTGGAAGCCGCTGGTGCCCTGTTCCTGGGACGCACCAACTGCGACGAATTCGCCATGGGCTCCTCCAACGAAACGTCCTATTACGGACCGGTCCGCAACCCCCTGGACCCCACCAAAGTTCCCGGCGGTTCTTCCGGTGGTTCTGCCGCCGCAGTCGCTGCGGGAATCTGCCACGTCGCCTTGGGGTCGGACACCGGGGGATCCATCCGCCAACCCGCTGCCTTCACCGGTATTGTGGGCATGAAACCCACGTACGGTCGGATTTCCCGCCACGGATTGATTGCGTACGCGTCGTCGTTTGACCAGATTGGTCCCTTTGCCCACACCTTGGAAGACGCGGCTGCCGCACTGGAGGTGATGGCGGGCGCCGATGCTTTTGACGCTACCGTCTCTTCCCGGCCCGTTGACCCCATCCACGTGGCCCCTCCGGTTGGGCCGCAACGCTATGCGTATTTCCAAGCCACCTTGGACCACCCCGGATTGGACCCCCATGTGCGGAGTTCCATGGAAGCCCTTTTCGACCAACTTCGGGCCGACGGCCATACGGTTGAAGCGGTGGATTTCCCCTACTTGGACCAGCTGGTTCCCCTCTATTACGTGTTGACCACCGCAGAAGCCAGTGCCAACTTGGCCCGGTACGACGGCGTTCGCTTTGGCCACCGCTCCGCCACCGAGGCCGAGGACTTGGATACACTCATCAAAGCGTCGCGCTCCGAAGGGTTTGGTCTGGAGGTTCAGCGCCGCATTTTGCTGGGCACCTTTGTGCTTTCCAGCGGGTACTACGACGCCTACTACGGCCAAGCCCAAAAAGGCCGTCGCTTGCTGCGGGACCACGCGGAATCGGTGTTGAGCCAATACGATGCTTTGTTGTCTCCCACCTCCCCCCATACCGCTTTCCCCATTGGGCGCGAGGATGCGGACCCCACCGTGATGTATTTGGAAGACCTTTACACGGTTCACGCCAACCTGACCGGTTTGCCCGCTTTGAGTTTGCCCGGAGGTACGCATCCGAACGGGTTGCCTTGGGGGTTGCATGTGACGACCGGACGATTCTGCGAATCGGCGCTTTTTGAACATGCGGCCCTGCTGCGCAATGCCTTGCGGGACTAACATGGGAAAGGGCAGGTGGTTCCTAGGAATCTCGTTGGCCCTGTGCTTGGGAGCTCCCCTTCTGGGCCAAGAAGAGGGCTCAGACACCCTCCGACCAGTCATGCCTTTGGCAGCTCCTGCTGCATTGGTAGACTTGGACAGCGCCCTTCCGGGCTCCGCTGCGCTCCGCCCGGCCCCATCCGACTCCCTCACGGCCTTCCGGCTCAAAGTGTTGGACGACCGCACGTCTTTTCCTTTGGTGTACAACCACCACGTCAAAAATTACATCGATTTGTACACCAAGAAGCGGGTGGTGCTGATCAACCGGGTGCTGGGCCGAAGTGCCTATTATTTCCCTTTGATCGATAAAATCTTCGCCAAGCACGGGGTTCCCTTGGAGCTGAAGTATCTGGCGGTGATTGAAAGCGCCCTGGATCCGCGCGCTCAAAGCCCCGCGGGGGCCAAGGGCTTGAGGCAATTCATGCACAGCACCGCCAAGATGAAAGGGCTGGAAATCAACAGCTACATCGACGAACGCGCAGACCCCATCAAAAGCACCGAAACGGCTGCCAAGTATTTGAAGGAGTTGTACCGCATTTTTGGCGATTGGAACCTGGTGCTGGCCGCCTACAACAGCGGCCCCGGAAACGTGGCCAAGGCCATTCAACGGAGTGGGGGCATCCGGGATTACTGGGCCCTTCGCCCGTATTTGCCCAAAACGACGTCGGGCTATGTCCCGGGGTTTATTGCCTTGGTCTACGTGATGGAATACGCTCAAGACCTCCAGCTGACGGCCACCGAACCGCCGTTTCGGTACGACCAACTGGACACCGTAGACATCAAAAAAGGCCTGTCCTTTGCGGTTTTGAGCCAAACCTTGCAAGTCGACGAAGAAGTTATTGCTGATTTGAATCCTGCCTACCGGTTTCGCCAAATTCCGGCTCCGCAACCGGGAGGTCATGCGTACCACGCAGTGCTTCCGCGGGAAGCCGCACAGCTGTTTGTGGCTTTGGAAGACTCGATTTACGCCCTGGAGCCCATGGCCATTGCTGTACCCGCAGCACCCAAACCCGCAGCACCCAAACCCGCCACCGTGACCCACACCGTGCGCAGCGGTGACACCTTGAGTGCCATTGGCCGAAAATACGGGGTGTCCGTGCGGGACATCCAGCAATGGAATGGATTGCGGGGCGAGCGCATCGACATCGGTCAACGTTTAAAGATCAAAAAATGAGGCCCAAGGGAATTTTCTGGGGGATTTTGGCTTTGGTTGGGTTCTGGTCCACCGGGTGCTCGGAGTCGAACACCGCCGAACGCATGCTGCCGGAGAGCAACGGTTCGCCGTCGGAACTTTTGATTGTTGCGGACGACTCGGTGTGGTTTGGCGGCGCCGGGGTCGCCTTGGCCGAGTCCCTGGGCGGGGCCGCTGATGGCCTGCCCCAGTCCGAGCCCAAATTCAAGTTGACCCGCATTCCCTTTGCCGCTTTCAAACCTTTGGTGCAACGCAGCAAGTCGTTGCTTTTGTTGGTGGCCAACCCCGACTCCGTGGGGGTGTACACGTCCGTGAACCAATGGGCCCGCCCTCAGCAAATTGTGACGGTGGTTGCGGCGCGCAGCGAAGACTTTCCAGCGCTTTTGCAGCGCGAGGCCGGACGTCTGGAAAAGGTTTTTGCCGCCCACGACCGCAAGGCCTTACTCGGTCGATTGGCCGAAACGGCCCAGTCCCTGCCCGAGCCGGTTGCGCAGGTGGGTATTGCATCCCTTTTGATTCCATCCGGTTTTGGCGTTACGCTGGAAAAGGACACCCTGGCGATTCTCCGGATGGACGGGAAAAAATCCACGCATTTTATGCTGTTTGCGCGCTCCCCGTGGAGCCCGGATTGGGCCGAGCGTGGTCTGGCGCGGAGAGACAGCTTGTTGAAAAAGCACTTCGAAGGCGGGGTGGCCGGGTCGTACATGGCCACCGAAAAACGCATGCCTACCGTCTCCGAACGGGTGGTCCTTGGCGGACTGCCTGCGGTTGAAACCCGTGGCCTGTGGCGCACCTACGGGGATTTTATGGGCGGTCCGTTTTTGTCGTACACCGTGGCCGATTCCGCCGCCGGGGTGGTCTACACGTTGGAAGGGTTGGTGTACTCCCCGGGGATGGCCAAACGGCTGGTCCTTTTGGAAATGGAGGCCGCTTTCCGAGCTGCAACCTTCCAACGCCCCCAGGGAAAAAAATCCTAAAGCCCTGCCGGGCGGTCGTCCGAAAGCAGGCGCACCAGAGGAAGGCTTTTTGGGGGTTTGAACCCCGTCAGCTGCACTTCCAAATACCGAATCAACCCATCGACAAGTTGGGAGCGATAAGGTTGTGGAGGGAGGCTTGC
>JACCDW010917508.1_pt1 | contig 10559 bp, 16 predicted proteins | sample 7449781 | NCBI WGS metagenome assembly JACCDW01 (sample SAMN15323449, study PRJNA562643) | freshwater metagenome | isolation source: river surface water | place: USA:Blue River Watershed | collected 2017-08-18
GGTTAACGTATTCATAGGGGTTTTTCGAAAAGTATTTTATTGCTTTTTCTAAATTGGTAATACGCGCTTCTTCGCAGAAATCTTTAGATTGTTCCGAACCATTATAAGTCACATCGATTTTGTTAAGCGGGTTCATACATTCTTCATTAATGTCTTCCAAAAGGGGAAATACATTTGCAGGGAGAAGTACTTTTTCTGTAAATTTTACGGATTGGAAAGGAGCCACGTTAGGCGGTGTATATCCAAGAATAGTTTTAACCGTATTGATAAGAAATGTCTCGTATTTTGGGTAATCTTTAAGTTTGAGCCTTCGTGTAAATGTACCAGATTCAAAGTTAAAAGACACTTTGTTTTCTTCTAATTTCATTTCTCCTGCGATAATTACACTATAGACATCTCTAACATTTGGATAAGGGTCTTTATCTTCCGGATCGACGTACTCGATTGCCTGGCGGATCATTTCAGGATTGACGCTTAATTTATAGTGATTGGCGCCAAATTCAAACGTATTTCGGATCCATCCAAGATGAAGTCCGTTCTGATTGATCAAATAGGTAAAATATGCAGGAAGAGGGATAACCTTACGGAGTTCAAATGGAAGAATGTTATGGTAAATACGATTCGAAGGTAAGTACGAACGTACTCTGTATCGGTTATTATGCATTGTATAGGTTTTTTCAGTTGGACCGTACTCATATTGAAAAGCAATAGGCAAATCGTAAAATTGTTCGACAGTTTTCCCTTGGTGTTCTTCGGAAGGGTAACTAAGTTCGCGTCTAGATAATCCAATGACCGAACGGACAAACTCTGCTACATCTGGCTTTTTAAAAGTGACATCTCGGTTTCGAAGGGGGTATCGAAAAGGTTGTTGAACGGTTGATGCAGACGCACTTTTTATTTCGTCCAAAAATTGATCGTCTTCGACAGTTATTTTCTTTCTAATGGTATTTTCGTATTCTTTCATAAAATCATTGATACTACTAAAATTGAGGTTATACATTTTTATATTAAGAAATATAAGAAATTGAATAAACATAAAATATGAGCATTATCACACCCGAAGTAACCGACAAGATATGTATGATCTTGTTACCTACCCTTACCATTTATGGTGAAAATTTTGAGGATACCTATGTAGTTAGTAAGGTAAAGTATTCAAACGAGGAGTATATGTATGGAAATTACCCTCCCGGTTCCATTTACAAACCTGATATGATTACATTAGAAGATGAAACAGAGATCATCCATCCGTTTCTCAAAGAGACAAAGAAATTTAGCGAGGTATTGGAACGTGTCGAACATATCCAAGATTGCAATGATATAAAGGAAAATGGGCCCGGGGCGAGATGTTATAACCGCCCCAGGCGGTTCTGAGCGAAACGATATTTCCGTGCATATGAAAAGGTAAAAATGAAAAAAATGAGCAATACAAATGAGAATAGGAATATGAAGATTATGAGTAATAACAATAATATAAAACCATACGCAGAAGGATATGTGGTGATGATCGAAGATGAACAAGTGTGTTCGATTTGTCTTGACAACGACCCATATACATATAAAAGTTGGGTCAAGTTGAATCATTGTTCGCATCTGTATCATCGGCATTGTATTGATCTATGGTTGGAAAATCATCGGACGTGTCCATTGTGTACAGTAGATGTTTATGAAAGACATCCGGTTCAGTACAATCTAAGTCGTGTTCAAATGGCGTGTCAATGCGGCGGGCTTACGTTTTGTTTTGCCTTGCTTGGGATTATGATATGGTTTATTATTTACGAGATACGTAAAGGGATATAAATTGCCTTAAATAAAAATGAAAAATAAGCACAAGTTAAAACATAGCAAACACATTAAATATCAAGAAAGAATATAAGAATGAATGTAAATAATATAAATAAACCATACGAAGACGGATATGTAGTGATGATTGACGAAGAACAAGTGTGTTCGATATGTCTCGATAATGATGCGTACACCTATAAAAGTTGGGTCAAGTTGAATCATTGTTCGCATCGGTATCATCGACATTGCATTGACTTGTGGCTTGAAGGTCATCGGACATGTCCTTTATGTACAATCGATGTATATGAAAAACATTATATAGAAAGGGCCCCTTTAACACGTTTTCAGACATCGACATCATGTATATGCGGATGGATAATTTTTTTTTTAACAATAATTGGATTAGCAATATGGTTTTTGGTTTATGAAATACAAAAAATGAATAAAAATGGCCTTAAATAAAAATGAAAATATGTATATTAATTTAATATACATAAAAGAAGGGTAAGAATATGTCTTCAGAAAAGTTTCCGTCTCTCCAAGAAGTGATTGACTTGGTTCCAAATTCAAAGGATAATTATAACATCTATTTTGAAGAAGAATTTTTCGAATACAATGAAACGAATGAAAGACAAGTTCAAAAGTTATGGGGTCCGGTAAAATTACTGACAACAGAGTTAGCGATGAGAAAGTTACCATTGTACACGCCAATCGTTTTTGTTTGGGGTGATTTTCACTGCTATGACGGAGAATATGGAAGAAAGTCCGAATTACTGTCTCTTGTGGAAATCACTTCATTTTCGAAACACGTTGGAGGTTATATGAATATGGAAGTGAATGTGTTGGAAGGACTTTATAAGGATTGGCAAATGATTATGACTCGGATGAAAATATGACGTATGGTACGGGGTCGGTGCCAGTGTATGTGTATACATCTTTACCGAATAATAAACATTAGTCATCTTCGTTTATGATCATAACTCCTTCGTGTGCTTTATGGATTCCTGTAAAAAGTCCATCTACGGGGGTTCCGTATCGTAAAGAGAAAAAATCAATCACGTCTTCCTTTGAAACAGGTTTGATATTTTTATAACGGTTATTCCATTCAACAAAACGTTTGTACACTAAATTGGAAGGACATTTCCCGTGTTTGATTTCTATAAAATGACTTTCATAATAGTCGCTGTATAAAAATTTATTCAATATATGGGTTTTTTCGTCCTCACTCATTTTATATATCTTCAAATCCTTAAACACCCGTTGACCCAAATCCTCCAGAACCTCTTTCTGTTTTCATATCCATTTCTTCCAATGATTCGCACACCACCAAACGAACGGGTTCAAGGGTAGGAGCACATATCTGAACGAGGCGTGAATGTTTTTCAACAGTATATTCGTAGCCTCTGATATAATCGAGGGCTGCGATGATATGTCCACGATATCCCGAATCAATGATACCGACACTGTTGGCCAAACGAAGAGGTGTTTTGCTAATACTGCTTCGAGGGTAGAGGTAATAGGAAACGTTTTGATCTCCCTTTGTCATACGACAAACGATTTGGTGATCGAGGAAAATGGGAGACCCGTGTTGGGTATACGTTTCGGTAGAAGGGGTATATAGATCGATACCGGCGTCGCCTTTGTTTTCGCTTTTAATCGATTTTTGTTGATAAAGTTCCTTAAGTTCAGGATTGTCTGTGTACAAGTAGAGAGTGTAGTTTGACATATTTGATTATGTATATAGGGTTACTTATTTAAGTATAATTTATCCTTTTATTTTATATGTACAATTAAACCGTATTTCTGATATGCATTTATATAGTTAATGTCTTTATCTTTTATCTCTTCTATGTCTTTCATGTCTCTCACTTCATCCAATTCAAGTTCTTCTTTGAGATGATAATGATTTACATTTATATCAGTATACAAAAGTCGTTGTGTATAATCGTATGTGTCATGCAATTCTCTGATCCATTTAACATCTCGATACAAAAGGCATTTTTTGTATTCATTGTCTCGTTCTTTTTTCACCCATAAACAAAAAGAGATTCCTTTACATTTTTTCGAGTCGAATTTATTTTGACGAAAGGAAATGACAGGAACCTTTTGATTAAAAAAAGTTGACAAATCAATCAGAGGAAATTGTTCACATACAAAAGGAAGAGAATGAGACAGAGTTGTATGTTTGGTATGGTTGACAAACTCTTGTACATCATATGTGCTACATAAAGATGCATTCCATGGTTTTTCATAAGTTCGATTTTGAAGATATGCATCATGTAACATCTGTTCTCCGAGGCGGATGACATTTCCGTCGTTTGCATATTCGTTTAGGTACTCGATTGTATTTTCGGTTAAAAACCCTTTATCTGATCCATATCCTTCACAGCCTAGAACATAATCGGTACAATCAGAAAGTTCGTATAAGCATTCTAACGAACTCATTGCACAAGAATCAAACACGCATAGGTTTGGTTGTAAAAGAGAAAGAGCTTTTCTGAGCGAAGAGAGTTGTACATGTTTTTTACCGTTACGAAGATAGTAAACGAAGGAGTGTCCAGCGTAAAAAAAGATAACGTGAATGTTATCTTGTTTAGGGATCTTTTTTGCACAATTAATAATAAACTGATCAACGGTGATATCATCTCCTATTTGCGGGATAACAATCACGTTGTCTTGTGAATAGAGTTTGTTTAGTTCATGTTTATATTCGTTGGCTACGTAATAACATAAATAGACAGTATTTGTCTTATATTTAAAATATTTAAAATACACATAGAGAAGAATAAGGAAAATAAGTAGAATAAGTATAAGGAGTTTCATAATTTTATTTAGAATATAGATAAATAAAATTATATTGTGCTTTTACTTTTACGTTTTGTATTTTTACTCTTACGTTTTACACTTTTATTCCTACTCTTCGTGTTCTTTGGTTTAAAAGCGAAAGATGATCGATGAAGCTCGATCAAACGTTTTAAGAATTTAGGAACACTGAGTTCTTCTGACATCACCGTATCTATTAATTTATCAAAGTCTTTATTCAAACATTCGTTAGATTTTCCTTCTTCAATGGTTGTAGACTTTCCAAAATCGATGAGGAGTACATTATAATGTTTATCCATCATTATATTTCTTATATGAAAGTCGTTGTGATGGATCTTCAGATTGATTAAAGAGGTGAGTGCTGAGTAAATCTTGTCTGCCATATCTTCATCATCGTTTTGGAGAAGATGATCATATAAAGTCTGATATACTTTTTTCATTACAAAGATACCTCCTGTTCCTTTGATTTCGGTTTTTACAATTTCTGGAGCGAGGTGGTGCCGAGCAGCTTTTTTCTGTAATAACACTTCTTGACGAAATGATCGTATGTTGTTGTATCGGTTAAATTTGACTTCTTTTGTGACATACTCACAGTTATTGATATCTTCGATTTCATTTTCATCGCAACAAGTGTGATAGATGCTTCCATGAGATCCCGATCCCAACTTTTCACCGATGCGATAATCTTGCAGACATCCAACGGTTTCGAATCTATCATTTTCAATGCGTGCTGACATTTTATTATTTTATATTTATATATAAAATAATGTCATCTTTTATTTCGTTTCAAAAAAGTATTCGTCATTGTTTTACGAGTTCGTATGAAAAAAAGAAGAAAGAGGTAAAAAAGAGTAAAAAGGTTAAAAGAGTAAAGAAGAGTAAGGGTAAAACTGTAAAAAAGATCGTTAAAAATAGTCTGAAGCGATCTTTACGATCTGTTCGACGACGTGTGGTTTAAACTGAAACTCCATTTTGTAAAAAGGAATACCTTCTTGTTCGACACCAACACAACCAATACCTTGAGTAAATACTCCCGATAAAACGGTCGCGAGATCATTTCCTTTTACTGAGTTTCCGTAATTTCCCAACGAACACAGGTACTCGTTCGACGAACTATTTTTCTTTGTGATGTTTAATCGGTTGGAATCGATTCCCAATCGCTCAGGTCCTCTGATCGTTGTTCCTTTGTAAAATCGTGAATAGATCTTTTCTAAATGTTCCAAATCGACGTCGACTTCGTCGCCTTCTTCGTAAAATTTTATGTTTTGGATACAATCAAATAGCTTGACTCCGATATATAAACTATCAGAGTTTTCACGTTTAAACATTTTTTTCAACGAAACAATTTTTTCTGGAATAGCAAGTATATCTACGATATCTCCATCGCAGAGTCGTTCGGATTTGTTGACGCACATTTTGCTGAAAATAGAAAAGTCTTTTGGATAAGAGGATACGAGTTGTTGAAAAATCTCATCCGAACTGATTGTTGGATGAACGTTCAATTCAAAGAGAACTCCGTTGAGAGTCTTGGCGAAAATCGAAATCTTGTCGGTCATAGTCGTAAGCAGATGTAAGAGCAGGTACGGTTTATATTTTTAGAAATATAAACGGAAATTTCAATTTTATTTTAAGTTAAAAAGATAATAATTATAAAATTATAAAAATAAAATGACACAAGTGATCTTTTCAACTGGTTTTGAATATCGTTTTAGCTTTGGTGTTCAGACAATAAAAGATCTGTCATTGTTTGGAGGACAAGAGGAGAATAATCTATGGGTATGGACGGACGATGATATGACAACTATACTTGAACAATTGTACAAGTATGAAGAGATTGGGTTTGTCATCCCTAAATTTTACAATTATGAACATAAGCTGGAGGGAACTGAATTGATTTATCAAAACGAAAAGTTTGGTGTACCAGAGATGAAATCGGTTAATTCAGAAGACATTTCACGCTTTCGTTTGGGATGTTTAATTTATCATCAGTTATTGTATACCAATATTTTAGTAGGAAAAGTATTGTATTAGTGAATATAGAATATATAAAGAAAACGCTTTATGTAAAGTATGATGAATTTCATAAAATCTTATAAATCAAAAGGGGACCCGACAATACTACCTCCGTTTCCTGAAGAATATAAAGATAAGATAGAAGATGATCTTGAAATCGGAAGTGTTAAAAAAGAAGTTGTAGAAGAAACACAACCATATCGTATTGTTAAATTTTTAGTTTACATTCGTGACTATTTTAAGAAATAATTCACTTTTTCTTATTGTATCCTTCACCCATTGTGGCTGCTTTTACAGCAATTCCGCAATATGCTTTTCGTTTTCCTTTTGCAGGAACCCATCTGCAAGGAAATGTTTTTCTCTGTGATAAACGTTTACATTCATCTTCCCCTAAGGAATTACAGAACGAGTTTTCGGCTTTTTCCAATTTTTCTTTTGGTAAAATACGGCTTTCGACCCCCTTTTTACTACGAATGTTTACCTTACGAGAAGAACGTGCCTTACGCGAGGTTGATTTGCGTGAAGAAGACTTACGTGAGACGGGTTTACGCGATGCTGACTTACGTGAGGTTGACTTACGTGAGGTTGTTTTACGTGATGCTGACTTACGTGATCTTTTTCCTATAAAAGCAGGTTGAAATAAGTTGAAAAAATCATTGATTAATTCATTGATAAAATCGTTTCGGGTAAGACCCATTGGGATAGGAGGAAGTCCTGCGTTTGGAACTCTTTCATTTGTCAAGTAGGAATGGAAAGCTCTTCGTAATGGAGTTTCTTGTCTTCTGCGGGCTTGATTATAAGCGTTGAGGAGAATAAATGCGCCAGAGTCTCGTGGTACACGTAAACGACGATCGAGGATTTCGTTCCAGTTTTCAGGAGTATTGATGTTTAACAATTCATTAAGATTTGCCATTTTTATATTATAAAAGTTATAATATATTTTACATATAAAATCCTCCTAACTTTGAAATTTGGTACAAAATAAGATGTGAAACCGTTTCGAACGACATATATGGATCGTAATCTTTCTTTAAATTTTCGATAACAGACTTGTTTAAAGACACTTCTTTCATTAATTTTTTAGAAGTGTCATCGATAGGCATTTCCATATTGCCAAGCGATTGTATAAAAACTGCTGGAGACAAGAAAAGATCGTTCAATTTATAGGTCATTTTATCGATTTCACCGAGTGAATTGTAAGTAGCGCTTATAATTCTTTTATTTGACTTGTCTAACGAGTTTAATACTCCTGTGTTAAAAATGATCCATAATGAAACAATATCCTCCTTGTTATTTTTCTTTAACGAAATTGTTAACGCTTCGATAAAAAAGGGTATAAATTCTGAACCAAGAAGAGCGCCAATCTCTTTTGAACAATCAATTTTTCCTTTATATTCTTTACCTGAAATGTTTTTATAGATGGTTAAAAACCCTTTCGTAACCATTTCTTTTACTTTTTCACATCCAGTTATCTTGCTATTTTCCGCAATTTTCAAAGCAATGTATAGATTATTATTTTCTAAACGTTTTGTAGTGTCATAAGTTTCAGGTTTCCATCTCATACATATTTTGTTTATACAATTGTGATCATATCCATTTCCTGGATTTGGACAGTCTGTTTTTTTATCGCACGACCAATGACTTTTCATCGAATTAGCACATGTTTTTTCCTTGGAAGGACAAGTTATCCATTTATTTTTAGTATTTTTAGTATTTTTAGTATTAGTATAATGTTCACTAAAGTCGTATAAAACAAATACAACCGTTAATAGGATAACTAATAAAAGTAATACCAAAATCAAGCCACGCATATTTTATATATTATTAACTTTTATTTTTCTAACGCTTTTAATTTAAAACTATGACGATGAATATCGCTATATCCGTAGGTTTTCAACCCTTCGATGTGTTTTTTTGTGGCGTACCCCATATTATTTAACAAATCATATCGTTCTACCAACTCAGGTTGTTCTGTGCATAATTTTTTAATCGCTCGGTCATGTTCAACTTTTGCTAAAATGGATGCGGCTGCGATGGAAAGATATGTGCCATCTCCTTTTACGACTGAGTGTGACTCGTAACCGTCAAACTTTTTCTCCCAACGACATCCGTCAATCACGAGACGTTTCTTACGTTTTTCTTCAGGAATGGCTTCAATTGCACGCTGCATTGCTAAACGCGTTGCTTGTAAAATATTAATTTCATCAATTTCCTTTTCAGTAGAGAAAGAAATGCCGTACGTGTCCACATTGGAAATAATCCAATCATAAGCAGCGTTTCGTTGCGATTCCGTCATTTTTTTCGAATCAGTGATACGTACTGAATCAGGAATTTTCTTTTCATCTCCCCATACAACACATGCAGCATAAACAGGTCCAATCATTGGACCTCTTCCCGACTCATCGATACCCATTTCATTTTTATCCATAAAGTAAGGTTTCATATTTTATATATTTTTATATATTCACGTTATCTTTTAACTCGATATATAAGGTTTAAAAAACGATTTCTATTATAAAATACAGTAAATATGGCATATTCTTCTTATTCTTCGTACGGAAGTAAACCATACGAACCAATTGTTATTAATCCACCATCTGTAGCATCGAATATGAATGTACAAGAACTTCAAGAGTATATTCGAGATCATCCTCGTGTGTTGAATAAGGAATCAAAAGAAGAAGAAAAAGTCGAAATAAAATCACATAAAAAGAGAAAAACGGAGAGTGACTCGGACGAAGATGAAAAAAATATTGAAGAATACATTTCGAAAAATGAAGTCGAGATTGAGAAATTGGAAGACACGATTCGATACTTAAAACTCGACCTCAACAATGAACAATTGAAAGTGAACGATTTGACCGATTTGCTTAAGGAAGAGGGTGATACTCGATATCGATACGAAACAGTACTGGAATATGTGATGGAATGTATCCGATTTATGGAACGAAAGCCTTTTTTTATTGAACATAAAGGTAGGGTGAAATACAATGTCGAACTGATTGAACTTTCTAAAAAATACAGCGAAATGGAAAAGGTATATCATTCTCTTCTTGATCGAAAAAAAACATTTTATATTTCGCGTAACGAAAAAGAGAAACTCGACTGTTCTCCGATTTATGAGAAATATGACAAAGAGATCCGTCAAAAGTACAGGGAACTTGACAATTCCTATAAAGAAATCAATGAACGTTTGACAGATGAATTAGCGAGATTGTCTCGACCTTCTTATTTGTCATACTTTTTTGCGATTTTGGTATTTTTTGTATTGGAGAGATTGTTTTTCTTTCGTTAGATTAGGCTATTTTCTTTTTATGTTATTAATATAAAAAGAAATGTCAGTAAGAGTGAGAGATCGTCATGGAGATGATTCTTGTGGAGCAGATTTTGATGATTCAGCTGAACAGTTTGGATTAACTTTATTGGGAGATGAACAAAAAGTTAAACAGCGGTTAGTGAATTGTATTAATGATCGAATGGGTGATATGAAAACTTATTTGGAAAATAAAGGACGAGCGTTTCCTTATGTATATAATAGTAAGGTAAACGTATATGAATATAACATAGGGGTTGCTCATATGAATATTATCAAAACAATGTTTGATATTTTGACAAAAATTCAACGTTATTTTCCATTGATGAAATCTTTAGCCCAATCGGGTGCTAAAATTAAATATGAACAAAAACAATTTAAAAATTTGATTAGACACCGATTTTCATATGTGTATGAAAAACGAGACAAACACGTAGGTGGACGTCCCGTGGAAATATTATTATTGTTCACCGATTTTTCGGTTGATTATTCTTATCTATACGACAACATCAACCTTGACGAAACATACGATAGTCCCTACAATTTTGGTTTTTTATCGACGCATCAAACCGACTGGTCAACCGATCCTATCTTTGAAATATACGAAAGAGCAGTAAGAAATGGA
>JACCDW010990432.1_pt1 | contig 10559 bp, 9 predicted proteins | sample 7449781 | NCBI WGS metagenome assembly JACCDW01 (sample SAMN15323449, study PRJNA562643) | freshwater metagenome | isolation source: river surface water | place: USA:Blue River Watershed | collected 2017-08-18
ATCTTGCAACCCGTGAGGTTTACCTATGCCTAATTTGTCACCAAATTAGCGGTGGGCTCTTACCCCTCCTTTTCACCCTTACCCCGAAAGGCGGTAATTTTCTGTGGCACTAGCTGTAGAACCTTGCGATCCCCCTTCCTGTTAAGAAGCACGGCGCTCTTTGTTGTTCGGACTTTCCTCTTTAAAAAGCGATAAGATGGTTTATTTTCTCAATACAAAAGTACGACTATTTTCTTAGCTCCCAATTTCCCCATATTTCACCCACAACTCCCACACCTTTATCCGAATACGTCAACTGCTGAATTCGAAGCTCTCCGTTTGACAAACCCAGGCCCCAAGTATTTTGATTGAGTAGATTTAAAGCTTCCGATGAAGACCAAGAATAAGCCATTAATGCCTTTAAAACCTTACGCTTGACATGTCCACGCAAGAAAAATGGTACTCCTTCTACATGAAAACCCTTTACATTCAACCCTATTTTACTCGAATCTAAAAGCGCAGGAATAATAATCATATTGGCAATTGCTTCTGATGTACCTAATCCTTTAAGTTGTAGATGAAGTCCTAAAGAATCACCTCGCATCAGCAAATTAGAAGGTTTCGAATGTAACGATTGGCTAATAAGCCTAGACAATTTATCATATTCAAGCGATACCTGAAAAGGAAGCGCTTGATTTTGATCCTTCATCTCAAGCCAACGGTTAGGCTGATTATCGACAGATTCTCCAAGAACCAAGGCCGTCCGAACCAATAACTTACCTGAGATTCCTAATGAATTAAATGTTAAATCATGCACATCCACATCAGCATTACGCAAAGCAACTTGACCCAAAGGACTTGAATAATTCATGTCAACGCGGTTCAACAAATTAGTCAAGGAGTTCGGATTTAATGCTTGATTCAAACGCTCGGCAACCTTTTCTTGCATAGCAGGCAATTGTCGCTGAATCAATGGGTCTACAATGCCCTGAACCTGAACAGGAAAACCAAGCACGCGCATTTCAGGCTTAGCTAACCATTGATAATTCAAGCGTTGTACAACCAACTGATGGTGATTGATATCTTGCCAATTCCAATGGAAAACCAAAGAAATATTACTCTTGGCTTGAATTAAACCTGTATTTATTCCTGCAATATTCGGACGGGCATCTATTTTAACAGGAATCTCAAAATTCGTTATTCCTTTCGAACCCATTTGTAATCGAGGTTGTTGCAATAGTGTCATTTGCAACGGAAAATCTAACCCTTCTTGTTTCTGTGAATCAAATAATAGCTTGCCAGGTGCTAATTGAAAATAACGAAACAAGCTATCATAGCGCATCGAGAAATTAATTGCCACCGTTTGAGAACGGACAGCAGGAGTTGCCAACTGAAATTGAGCAGGTGTACCCTGAACGAGCACTTGATGCTTACAGGCTGCAACAAATATAAGAAGCAATAAAAAGAGAATATTCCGCATAAATAAAAAGCCTCAATCATGCCAAAGCAAAATTGAGGCTAGCTATGTAATTATTAAATACTAAGTTAAAAGGCCACCGTCAACTTGAATGGTTTGACCTGTAACATAAGATGACAAATCCGAACCTAAGAATAAGCAAACATTCGCTACTTCAGTAGCCTCACCACCGCGTTTCAACGGAATTGATTTCTTCCACTCTTCTACTGTCGCTTCATTTAATTCACCAGTCATCTCCGTTTCGATAAAACCTGGTGCAATAGCATTGCAACGAATATTACGAGATCCTAATTCCAGAGCCACCGATTTCGTAAAGCCAATGATACCCGCCTTAGAGGCAGCATAATTTGCTTGACCTGCATTTCCTTTTACTCCCACAATAGATGTCATGTTGACAATCGAACCTGATTTAGCTTTCATCATTGGCTTAATCACCGCCTTAGTCAAGTTGAAAACAGATTTCAAATTAACACGAATCACTTCATCCCATTGCTCTTCAGTCATACGCATCAATAAACCATCACGCGTAATACCCGCATTATTAATCAGTACATCAATTTGTTCAAAATCGGCCACGACTGAATTTACTAATTCTTCAGCTGCATCAAACAAAGATGCATCTGAACGATAACCTTTCGCTTTAATTCCGTAAGCTTCTAATTCTTTAACTAAAGCCTCCCCTTTTTCAACAGATGACAAATAGGTAAACGCAACATTTGCGCCAGCTTGTGCAAATTGATTAGCGATTGCCCGACCAATTCCGCGTGAAGCTCCGGTTACTAAAACGACTTTTCCTTGTACTAATTGCATGTAATAAATGGTTATTGTGTATTATTTCTTCTTTCTTACTAATGTTAATGTTTCACTCTCGGCAATAAAATCAGCCTCAATTACTTCACCTTCAGCTAATTCACCTTTTAAAATTTCCTCTGCTAAAGGATCTTCTAAGTACTTTTGAATTGCCCGATTTAATGGTCGCGCACCATATTGAGGATCATATCCTTTATCAGCAATAAAATCCTTCGCTTTTTCTGTCAATTCCACAGCAAACCCTAAGTTAGCCAAACGCGTCATCAATTTCACCAAAAGTAAATCGATAATTTTGTGTAAATCTGCGCGCTCTAACGAATTAAACACGATGATATCATCTAAACGGTTGATAAATTCTGGAGCAAAAGCTTTCTTTAAGGCATTTTGAATCGTTGATTTAGCCTGCTCTTCCATATTATCAACACGTGACTTCGTAGAAAAACCTATACCCGATCCAAAATCCTTCAAATCACGGGCTCCAATGTTCGAGGTCATAATGATGATCGTATTACGAAAATCAACTCGTCGGCCTAGACCATCCGTCAAAATGCCATCATCCAATACCTGTAACAATAAATTGAATACATCTGGATGCGCTTTTTCAATCTCATCTAGAAGAACTACTGAATAAGGCTTCCGACGAACTTTTTCCGTCAATTGTCCACCTTCTTCGTAACCAACGTAGCCTGGAGGCGCTCCCACTAAACGAGATACACTGAATTTCTCCATGTACTCACTCATGTCGATACGAACCAACGAATCTTCTTTATCGAACAAATAGGTCGCTAAAACCTTAGCCATTTCCGTCTTTCCTACACCTGTAGGTCCCAAGAAAATGAATGAGCCAATCGGCTTATTCGGATCTTTCAAACCTACACGAGTACGTTGGATAGCTTTCACTAATTTCTTCACCGCATCACCTTGACCAATCACATGTTTAGTCAATTCTTGCTCCATTTGAAGCAACTTCTCTCCTTCTTTGGCAGCGACACGATTGACAGGAATACCGGTCATCTGAGCAATAACTTCCGCTACATGCTCTTCCGTAACTGTAAACTTCTGTTTTTTCGATTCCTCTTCCCAGTTGGTCTTCGCTAATTCCAATTGATCAATCAATTTCTTCTCGCGATCACGTAATTGCGCAGCCTCTTCATATTTCTGAGACTTAACCACTTGATTCTTCTCCTTCTTAACCACCTCGATTTGATTCTCCAAGGCAACAATATCAGCAGGAACCTGAATATTGGAAATATGAACACGAGCACCTACTTCATCCATCACATCAATTGCCTTATCCGGCAAGAAACGATCTGAAATATAGCGATCAGATAATTTAACAGCTGATTCAATCGATTCAGGCGTATAGATCACATGATGATGCTCCTCGTATTTATCTTTGATATTGGTCAAAATTTCGATGGTTTCATCGACCGTTGTGGCATCAACCATCACCGTTTGAAAACGACGGGCCAAAGCACCATCTTTTTCGATGTATTGTCGGTATTCATCCAACGTCGTCGCACCAATAACTTGTATATCGCCACGCGCTAAAGCAGGCTTAAACATATTGGAAGCATCCAAAGAACCTGAAGCACCACCCGCTCCTACAATCGTATGTAATTCATCAATGAAAAGAATTACATCAGTCGACTTCTCCAATTCATTCATCACGGCCTTCATACGCTCCTCAAATTGACCACGATATTTCGTACCTGCAACCAACGAAGCAATATCCAAGGTAACAACACGTTTGCCAAATAACACACGTGAGACTTTCTTTTGAATGATGCGAAGCGCTAAACCTTCAGCGATAGCTGTTTTACCTACACCAGGCTCACCAATTAAAATGGGGTTATTTTTTTTCCGACGAGATAAAATCTGCGCAACACGCTCAATTTCTTTTTCACGCCCAACAATGGCATCTAATTTCCCTTGCTCAGCAATTTTGGTCAAATCACGACCGAAATTATCAAGCACGGGTGTTTTACTTTTTTCACCCGCTTTTGCTGTTGAAGAACTACTTGAACCGCCTTGCGCACCTGAACCCGAACCACCAAACAGACGATTATCGTCATCAGAATCATCCGTATCCGAACTTGCTTTTGGTGTATTATCTTGCGAATTACTTGATTGGAATTCCACCATTTCTTTGATTAAATCATAATGAACTTGGTATTTCTCCAAAATCTGAGTCGCCACATTGTCTTCATCGCGTAAGATAGCCATCAACAAATGTTCCGTACCCACTAAATTCGTTTTGAAATATTTTGCTTCTAGATATGTCAAACGCAATACTTTTTCTGCTTGCTTCGTCAGAGGAATGTTCAACATGCTTTGCTTATCGAAACTTGAACGACTAGTTGATGCCGTAGAATGTTCAATACTCTGGCGCAATTGATCCAAAGAAACGCCTGATTTATGTAATAATTCAATACCTGGTCCTTCACCATCACGGATGATACCTAACATTAAATGTTCGGTACCAATGTAATCATGTCCTAATCGCAAGGCCTCTTCACGAGCTAATGCAATTACTTCTTTTACCTTATTTGAAAACTTAGCCTCCATATTTCCCTAATTAATAATATTCAAAACGCACCTAAGCCATTATTTGTTCAAACTCTTTTGTAATATTTCACGCGATTCAATTCCGTAATTCATAATTAAATCTAAAACGGACAGATTAGCAACAAATTCCGTGCCAAAACATTGTCTATACGCAACAGGAACGTAAATATTTCGCGAGGAATATTCTTTTTTTGAATCAATTACATTCCAAAAGGAATTTTCAGGCGCTTCATTAAATGATTCTGTGAAGCTAAACTGAGGTTTTTTCTGCAAAAAACGTGCAATTGTATTTAAAAATTGAATATTTAAATCTACTAAAAATTTACTTTTTTTTGCAAATATCTGATCGATAAATGGCTCGACATGTTCAAAAAAAGGAGCCTTACCATAAGACGCTTGAATCGCTCCTTTATGTTTTCTGATCCAATCTTGTGAATAGTCAATTTGAACGTCCTTCGTGAGTTGCTTTCCAGAGGCACCTTGAATAATGGGAATACTCAATAATTCCACCCCATTGGCCCCTAAAATATAGCTTCGGTTGCGATAGGTTTGTTTGGGAAAATTCTCAAAAACTTCAAATTCAATTTGAGGTTCCGCAAAAATTAGCGCGCAATATTCTAAAGAAGGTAAATACTGAATATCAATGTGCATTCAAAAAATAAGTGGATATTTGCAAAAATAGCAGATATCAGCGATTAACTCGACAAACTAGCCATGATGTTTTTTTACAAGCTTTTAGGCCGCATGCCACTTTTCATTTTGTTCACACTTGCTACTGGTGTCAAATGGGTCTTTTATTACATCATCGGATACCGAAAAGAAGTTATTACCAAAAATATTTCCCACGCATTCCCAAATCTTAATCCCAAGGAAATCAAGGAATTAAGCTTTCGTTTTTATGGGTATCTAACTGACCAATTAGTGGAATTCTTTTACGGTGTATCCATCAGTCAAGAAGAGATGTTGGACCGCGTTCAAATGATTAATGAACATTTTATTTCCGATTACTTACAAGCAGGAACGCCCGTTGTACTTGTAGCTGGACATCAAGGTAACTGGGAATGGGCTATTCACCGACTCGCCTTATCCAAAAACCTGTATGATGTTGTTTATCAAAAACTGAACAATCCGGCGTTTAATCAATTTACAATGGAAGTGAGAAGTAGGTTTCCAGGTGTAACATTATTAGAAAAACGTGAATCCATTTTGGCTACACGTGAAAGAAAAGACATCGCAAGAGGTATATGTTTAGCAGCTGATCAAGCACCCCAAAAACCTGAATCAGCGTATTGGACTACTTTTTTAAATCAAGATACCGCTTTTTTTACCGGTATGGAGCGATTTGCTAGGGACTATAATTACCCGGTCGTTTTTGTGGAATTAATCCGTAAAGAACGCGGAAAATACATCATGAGTTTTGAACATATCGCAAATCCCGATTACACCGATTTACCTAAAGGAGAGATTATCGAACGCTTTGCGCGTAGATTGGAGAAATCCATTGTTCAATATCCCGAACAATATTTATGGTCGCATCGTCGCTGGAAACACACAAAACCAGATGCCACGCTAATTAAATGGTAATTAGTCGAAGTCACTTACATCACCAGCACCTTCTCGAATAATTTCGACACTATCTTCAGAAATTTCAATGACTGATGAAGGAAAGTGTCCACCATAGCCACCATCTAAGACTAAATCAACTTGATTTTCGTAGCGTTCAAAGATGAGACTTGGATCTGTATATTCTTCTACTTCCAAACCGTCCTGAGGCAATGTTGTCGTCAACAAAGGATGGCCCAATTGTTTGACAATGTCTAATATGGGTTGATAATCTGGGATACGGATACCCACTGTTTTCTTACCTTGTACAAGTACGGATGGAACCTTAGAACTTGCAGGTAAAACAAATGTATAAGGACCTGGCAAATAGTGTTTCAACAATTTGAAAGCGAAGTCACTAACCTTGGCAAAATTCGCGATCGAACTTAAATCCGAACAAATAAAACTAAAGCGGTTTTTAGCAGGCTTAATCTGCTTGATCTCACAAATTCGATTAACAGCTTGTTGGCTCTGAATCGAACAACCCATCGCATACATTGTATCCGTCGGGTAAATAATAACACCGCCTTTTTCAAGCAATTTGACTACCTGATCTATCAATTCTTGCGAATTATTTTTGTCGTATATTTTTTTGATTTCAGCTGCCATCTTAAAAATTTAAAAAGAAATCGGAGCCTTGTTGCTCGTCCTCCAACTCCTCAATTTTAACTTGGTCGATACTCGCATTAATTTCAAAACCCACAATCAAAATCAAGGCAACAAAATACAACCAAACCATTAAGGCAATCAATGAGCCAATGGACCCATAAACTTTATGATAACTGGCAAAATTGACTAAATAATAAGAGAATAAATTCGAAATAGAAATCGTTAAAATGGAGGCAGTTATGCAACCTGCATTGAAAAACTTCCAACGTTTATGAATCGCTGGCGCATAATAATAAATCAATGAAATCGTAAAGAAGAAGACCGAGAAGATGACAAAATAGGTCAAAACTTTCGTCAGATAGAACGTAAAATTGTATTCTAAAATACCCTCTTTGGCCAAATATTTAACAACAAAATTACCTAAAATAAAGACCATAAAGGAAGTAATCAAAACAAAAGTCAACAAGAAGTTTAAGCCTACCGCTACAAGTCGTTCCTTAATAAATCCTCTGTTCTCACTTGTCTTATACGTCAAATTAAATGAGCGCATTAAGGCCATAATTCCACTTGTACTCGCATAAAGCGCAAAAAAGAAACCAAAAGAAACGACTCCTCCCCTTTTCTTATTCACGATTTCTGTAATCAATTCAGTCAAATCGCTTTGTAAATTTTTAGGCACTGTTGCCTTGATGAAACTGATAATCTTGTAATCCAGATGCTCTACGGGCAAATAAGGAAGCAAAGAAAATAGAAAGATAATCGTAGGGAAAACGGCTAAGGTAAAATTATAAGCTACGGCAGCCGCACGCACATCAATATCAAATTGAAAAACCTTTTGATATAAAATAGAGATGATGCGAACGAGTACATAATGCTCTTCGTATTCACGCCAAATCTGCTTTATCTCATCTAGTAAATTTTTCCTCATATAGAATAATAGGGCATTAATGCATTCATAATAAAATCAGGTACCTTAATGACCTTTTTCGTCTTTAAATCCATAAAAACCAAAGTTGTCTTCCCTTCATTAATCAAGTCACCCGCCTCATTTTTGATCCGGTAAGAGAACACAATTTTAGCCGTAGGCAACATATCAACCTGACAAATAACAGTCAACTCATCGTCGTATAAACCTGGAGCAATAAATTTGGTATAATGTTCAGCCACCGGAAGTCCAATGCCATTATCCTCCAATGATTTATAGCTAACACCTAAACTTCGCAGCGTTTCCACACGAGCAATTTCATACAAACGCGCATAATTCCCATAATAGACATAGCCCATTTGGTCGGTATCCGCATAACAAACTCGGTATTTAACAGCGTGAGAATACATCTTATTTAATTTTACGAGCGTCTAAGGCAGCTTGATATATAGCCGCATTTTGCATGTGTTCTGGATAAGTTTTGGCAAAATTATGGAAGCCAGAAAAATCTTCTTTCGCGCAGAAATAAAGATAATCGTGTTTCTCTAAGTTCAATACTTTATCAATCACATCCACCGGAGGAATTGAAATAGGTCCTGGAGGTAAGCCCACATTCCGATACGTATTGTATGGAGAATTAATGGCTGTATACTTTCCTGTCACACGTTTTATCGTAAAGTCTTTCCATGCGAAAACAATCGTTGGGTCCGCTTGAAGTGGCATTCCTGTGCGAAAACGGTTCCAATAAACACCTGCAATTCGCGATTGCTCAGCAGATTCTTTACTTTCACCATAAACGATCGAAGCCAAAATACCCGCTTGAATAGGCGTCATTCCCAAAACTGAAGCTTGATTAACACGCTTTTGATTCCAAAAACGCTTATTAGACTTCTCCATTTTCTTCATGAAATCATCAAAAGATGATGTCCAAAATACCTCATAAGTATCCGGTATGAATAGACATGCGATGGTTTCAGGGCTGTAACCATATTGCTCGGTAATTGCGCCTGAATCCAACATTTTCATGATATAGGTAGAATCATAGGGTAATTGCTTGCCCAACTTTCCCGCGATGTCTTCCTTTAATCGAAAGTTATTGATGGTAATTCGTAATGCATCTTGTCGGCCGTTGCGCATTTTACGCAACAATTCCCAGTTACCTGATTCTGGACCTACCACATAGCGACCTGGCTTCACTTTTTCAGCAACCCCTAACACCTTTGCCAAGAAACGAAAACTTAATTTATCCCGAACAACATCGTGTTTATCTAAGCTATCCAAGACTTGTTTAAAATCAGCTCCTTTGGGAATTAAAATGGCATAAGAATCCCCATTCACATTAAAATTAGGCGTTTTGAAAATTTGCCAAACGTAATACGAAAACATCGCTGTCACCAACGAAAATACAAGGATAAAAATCTTGATTTTTTTATTTGAAACCATCTTAAGCAATATTAAAATCTAATGAAAAACGACTCGCTAAGCCTTTTAAGTCGGCAACTACCGGATCCAATAACGGAATCCCTTCTTGCAGACGTATCTTTTCTAATTCACGTTCAGGATCACCAGGAATAATAACCTTCTGTCCTTCAACCGCATCTGCAGCACGGAAACGTTTGATCCATTTATCCATGTCGTCTTTAAACGCATCAGCCGGTCGAAATGCGTCAATGCGCATTGCACCTAAAAAATGACCTGTTCCATTTCCCACCGTTTCACCTGCTTGCATAAAACCAGCCGTAGCAAACGGAGGAACCCAAGGACCAAAATTAGCCCCAGAAAGAACTCCGGATAAAATATCCACAATTGCGCCTAAGGCATATCCTTTATGAGACCCATGTTCTCGGTCACCTCCCAAAGGTAATAAGGCTCCTCCATTCTTTATCGCGAAAGCATCATTGCAAGGTTTACCGTCTTTATCTTGTACCCAACCTGAAGGTGTATTTAAACCTTTTCGTTGCAATATTTCTAATTTTCCATAAGCCACAGCCGTGGAGGCAAAATCTGCTAAAAAAGCAGGTTCTTCGTTGGCAGGAATCCCCACAGCAATTGGGTTTGTACCCAATAATTTTTCCCGAGAGAAAGTTGGTGTCACTAAAGGTGCCGCATGTGTCATGGCCCAGCCAATCATATCTTTCTCCACAGCCTTCATCGCATGATAACCCGCAATACCAAAGTGATTAGAATTCTGTACCGCGACCCAACCCGTTCCTGCAATCGCTGCTTTTTCCGTGGCAATTTCCATCGCCTTAGGAGCCACAACAAGTCCTAAACCTCGATCTCCATCAACTAAAGCAGTTGAAGGACTTTCATGTAAGATTCGAATTTGTGGCTTCGGATTTAAGCGTCCATTGTCATATAAACGCACATATCCTGCCAAACGCGCTACGCCGTGAGAATCAATTCCTCGGGCATCCGCTGATACTAAAACATGCGCCGCTAAATCCGCATCTTGCTCTGGGCAACCGATGGATTCAAAAACGGAACTGACAAATTGCTTGAGTTGTTTGTAGTCTACTTGCATAACAAAATTTAACAACAAAGATAAAAATAAGAATTGGGAAAAATTTATCAAATTTGTTCTAAAAT
>JACCDW011523778.1_pt1 | contig 10558 bp, 10 predicted proteins | sample 7449781 | NCBI WGS metagenome assembly JACCDW01 (sample SAMN15323449, study PRJNA562643) | freshwater metagenome | isolation source: river surface water | place: USA:Blue River Watershed | collected 2017-08-18
CCTTTCTTTGGTTTAGATGATGCACTCTTTGGTGCAGGAGTCTTTGGTGTAGCCGAAACGGAAGCAGATGCTGCGGCACCAGACTTATTCTTCTTATAGACCTTATCATAGAAGCCTTGAAATTTATTGGCAAGATAATTTCTGACATCTTCTGACTTGACTTCCTTACCTTGCTTTTCCATTATCTTTTTAACAGGTTTCATTACAGAATCTATTACGTTTGTATAATCGCGAGTAGTAATAAATTCCGCATAACCTTCCCTATTTTTAAATTCATTATCAAATAAGTCATACCCGTCTCTCATAAATTTAGGAGAATTATCTAATTCTGTTTGTAATTTCGCCTCACGCTTTATAACAGCCTCTTCATGAGTACGAAGAGTACTTGTAAAAACATTTTTTAATTTCCCCTTAGTTGCTGCTTTCTCAAATGTTTGACGGATTTGACCAAAGAGTGCATTAGTTTTATTCGTTTTACGATAAGTTCTATGTTTATTCTTTGTGTTCTTGCCCTTTTTATTCAAATTTTTAAGGAGTATTTCAATATATTTTTTTGTAGAATTTAACATTTTTTGTGCATTATTGATAATATCTAATGATTCGGCATACGTTTTTCCCTCTACACTCTTTAAAAAAATCGCAAGACTATCTTCTAGGGTTTCCTTTCGTTCATATAAATCGTTAATATAACTCTCAGATAAACCACGATTTTTTAGTTCCTCAGCAGTTTTTTCAATTACTTGAATTTCATTATTAAAACCAGTTATAATCTCTTCTTTAATATTATCAAAATTTTTATCATATTCTTCTTCCAATTTCTTTTTTTTTTCATTAGCTTCTTTTAACATATCTTCCAGTTCTTTTGCTCTTTGTTCTGCCTTTGCGGTATTGACATGAAACCACGCTGGATCGTAATGTTCAATTACATCGGCCCAACTTTTACCACTTTTAAATAAATCCATAGTTTCAGCTAAAGAGTAATGTTTACCTGAAGACATAATCTCTATAGTTCTACACTATAGAGATATTTTAGTGCTACGCGTCAGAGGTGCTCAAACAAAAACTCGGCCCAAGAGTAAACATGCCGTGTAATTGTACGCGCCCTGACCCGAAATATCCGACGAATCTGGAGTGGGGGCCGGCGTATTGGGGGATTATACATACCCTTGCACAACATGCGGGAGGGGTGGGTTCCTCCTCGGTCCTTCAGGCGGATGAACGCAAGCATTGGACCGACATTTTCACCGAGTTATCCGATACACTCCCATGCGAAGAATGTAAGGAGCACTATAAGAGTTGGCTCAGCGGACAGGACATAGGGCGCTGGAAGACGGGGCCCTATGACAGCTTTGGCACAGACCTTCGGCGCACATGGTGGGATTTCCATAATCAGGTGAATGCGCGCCTAGGGAAACCGCTGTTTCCCTTTGAAGATTTACCGGCGACATACACGGGAAATTCTCTGAAGGCGCTGATTAAGGGTGTGACTCCAACTGTGGACCGGGCGATTCGTATGAATGGCGTACGGATTCTTGCGTGGAAGCGATTCCTGAAGTCCGTCCAGTTTTTAATGGGAATTTATGGTGTTCGGTAAAGAAAAACATTCACTGGGCGGGGGGCGGGCGTCCTTCAAAAGGAAAGGTCTTTCAGGCATTCATCTGCTGGAAACACGACGTGCCATTTAGATTCAGGTAATATTTAAAGAGGCGACCTTCACGGTCTTCAAACTTGTACATTTCTCCGTAGCCTCCATGGAATGTCTTGTATGACTCTTTGCCTTTATAGACGCCGAGAACAGTAAAAGGGCCATCCGCATAATAGAGGCCATCTACATGGTTGCGGCGGCCATTGCAGGTCTTATAAGAATAGCCTTCAATCAGGTCTCGTTGAATGACGACCAGGTCCAGATTGGCCGGCGGTTCAACGGGCACAAAGGCGGACACACCGCGCATACTCGTATAGTGTAGAGTTTGGGAATGATATAGATCTTTCTGTGATTCTTCCATCCATCCGTGGACGGCATGTTTGACGCCGAAGATGGAATCCTTATAGTAAAGTTCATAAGTCTTGAGGGGTACATATATATCATTCCCGTTGAGATCAAAGATAAGTTTTCCTGAGGGGGCGTGAATACCAACATAGGCACCAACGATCGTCTTCTTTGAGTGAGGAGCGACTGTGAATGTATCCAGGCCATGTACGCCAATCACATGTACATAGAATGTTCCAGGGCGCAGGTCGGCAGGAGTGATCGCGTTTTCACTTTGAGATTCCATGTTGGAAATGTAGAGATGTTGTTGTATGTTCTGATTATTGGGTAGGCGGCGGAGCGGAGTTCAATTTTTCTGAGTTGTTCAAAAACAGCACAGAAAAAGCGTTTGTAGTTGAAAGGGGAGAGGCTAGGGGGTTTACACTATAGGATTGAATATTAGTAGCGGGTCTACTTCCCCAGCTTCTGCGCCCAGAACTTATCCGTATAGAGGAAGGAGATTCCCATACGGCCCGCGGCGGTTTCGTCCGTCTTCATATCGCCGACCATGAGCGATGCCCGTGGGTTAATCTTGTAGCGTTCGCATGCCTCCACCAAGAGGCCGGATTGCGGTTTGCGGCAGTAGCAGGTCGGCGGCGCGGAGCGGTGGGGACAGTAAAGGATAGGGAAGTCGCCGGCGCTGAGACCAAAGAGGTCGCGTGTAGCGGAGAAGCAGGCCTCGGCCTCCGCCGCGGTGAGTGTCCCCTTCGCCACGCCAGATTGGTTGGACACACCGACGAGCAACCAACCCTCACTCCTATAGTGTTCCAATACTGCTCGCATCTTGGCCACGTCATGAAGAGGCGCCACCTCCTCGGGTTTTGTGGGAAATTTATAGGGAAGATGCTCGGACGCACGGAGGGTACCGTCAATGTCTAGGAAGAGGGCCTTGTGTGGGTAGGTGGCAGGATCCCAAGTAGGTGTAGGTCCAGGAAGGGAGCGAATGGATGTAAAACCTTCTGAGAGGGCAGGGGGCTCGGCTTTCTTCCGAGCAGCAAAGAGGGTCACAGGCGCATAGGCCTGTGGGTCGTTCTTTTTGCCACAATGGAAGAAATCGCCGTGGTTCGTCCACATACGGCGGAGAACATTGATTTGGCAAATTTCCAGGGGTGTATCTATAAGGATGACATGGATGGGGACGCCTTTGGCCTGAGCGAGGGCGACAAAGGGGGCACGGCTCTCGGCGGTCAAGTGGGTATTGTCCAGTACAACAGACTTCCCCTTGTCCAGGAGTTTGCTGACGCGCGGCACGAGGTCCTTGATGGTTCCGCCAATGACGTCGCGGCTCAGGACCAGTGTATTTTCATCAACAGGCGGATGAGCGTACGTGCTCTTGCCCGCGCCAGGGAGGCCATAAAGGAGGGTAATAGACTGTTGAGGAGCGGCAGCAGAGGACATTTTCAAACACGTGAAAGGATGATACCTATAGTGTATTCGTTCTGGAGAGTTCAATTTTTTCTCCGCGTTTCATTCCATACAGTAGCACTATAGGGAATGAATTATTTAGTTAGTTTACTTTTGAGTACTCCCACTTGCCCTGGTAGAGGCCGGTGTCGGTGGGAAGAATGTCATATTTCATATAGCTGATGCGGACTTGGTTTGGGTTTACGGTGGGTGGCGTTTCCAGGTCATGGAGAATGGCCATGCTGCTGTCCATCATGTAGACGGCTCGTGCGTGCCGCATGAGGACGGTGTAGTGAAGGGCTGAGTCAGATTGGAGGAGGGAGACGACATGCAGGGGATTGTTAAGTGAAATAGCGAGAGGATGAGTGTAGCGGTCTTTACCGAGGTAGAGGACAGGAAGATGAAGGAGGCCGTGCTTTTGGAGGGAGCGGTGGACGTGTTCATAGGGAAGGATGAAGTCGCGACTAGGGTCGTCGTGGATGATGACATACTCTTGGTTGTAGAGGGCGTGGGCGATACTGAGCCAGAGCTGTTCCGCTTTGTACTGGCTGAGCTTGGGAATACCCGTCCAGAGTTTGAAGCGGAGGGCTGGGTCCAGGCCGAGTTCTTTGTAGAAGCAGTTAGCCCAACATGGGTCCAGGGTGAGATACGAGTGGGCGTGGCGGCCGTGGGTGCCAAGGGCAAGGACAGTGTATCCATTTGCGGCTATTTTCTGGATGACTTGTGGGTCGGCACCATAGTGGGGGCTGATTTCGCGGTCGTCGTCTACGGGGTAGAATGTGATTTTCGGTTCCGAGGCGTAGAGGGCCTGGAGGGTAGGAAGATTCGGTTTTTTGCATACGACCTTCACTTCTTCGGTGTTGCCTTGAGTAAAGTAGCGGACAATGCCGGCCAGGCAATAGTGGTCGCCGAGGCCAAGGTGGCCAAGGAAGAAGAACCGCATTTCTTTGATAGAGGGAGGAAGGGGGCTATATGTTATAGGTGTGGGAAGGTTTAGGTTGGTCTAAATAATATTATATTTACTAGATTTAGTATGAAAATTCTAGTAATTGGTGCTGGATGGTATGGATCCCATTTAAGTATGAAATTCCTAGAAAAAGGCCATAATGTAGATATTGTAGACAAAGAAAATGATTTTTTTTGTGGGTCATCTTCCAAAAATCAAAACCGTTTACATATTGGATTTCATTACCCTCGGTCGGATAGCACTATAGATGAATGTATTGTTGGTTATTCTAAGTTTAAAAAAGAATATGGTAACTTTTTATCGTCTATAGATAAAAATATATATTTCATTTCAAAAGATAATTCATATGTAGATATGAAAGAATATAAAAACATATATGATGAAAAAAATATTAAATATAAAATACTAAATCGCGATGAAATACCAATTCCAATTAAGAATGTAGATGAGGAGTATGTACAAGTAAATGAGAAACATATTAATTTCAAAAAAGCAAAAGAGTATTTTAAGTCAAAATTAGATAATAATTTAATTAAGATTCCTAAGAAAGACGTTTTTCTTTCAATTGAAAACATAGTTAAATATTTAGATAAAACATACGATTTTATTATTAATTGTACATACAATCATCTATCGCCGATAGACTATGAAAAATATGAAGTTTATCTTACACTCTTATATAAAATAGAAGGGTTTGAATCTTTTGCGTATACAATTATGGACGGGCCATTTTTCTCATTATATCCATATGACATATCAAATAATATATACACGCTTACATCGGTAAAAGAAGGGATTTTATATGAAGGACGAACTACCAACGAATTAATAAACGATGAGTCTATTATAAAACAAAAAAAAGAAGTAATTGAAAATGAATTCAAAAAATATATTCCAAACTGGGCTGAAATTTCAACATATGTAGGTTATTATGAGTCATGGAAAACAAAACCGAAAACGCTAACGGATGACCGTTCTTTGCGATTTGAAAAGGAGGGAAATACGATACATTTTTATGGTGGAAAAATAACAGGAATATTTCACGCAGAAGAAATTTTACAAAATCTAAAGATATTATGATTCCATTAAGTATGGATGCTTTAATTGGTTGGACGGGTTTAATTGGGCAAGAACTTCTTTTTCAATTAAATGATACTGTAGACATATATAATTCATCAACGATAGAGGAAATTAAGAATAAAACATATAATAAAATCTATTTTTGCGGACTACCTGCTGAAAAATGGTTAATTAATAAAAACCCAGAAGAGGATTTGAAAAACATGGAAAAAATTCAAAATATATTACAGACTGTATCTTGTAAAAAATTTATTCTAATATCAACGATTGATGTACTTGACTGTACAGTTTCACAAAATGAGAACGGCACTCATTATTCAACGCATCCTTATGGTGTACATCGTAGAATGATGGAAGAATGGGTTCAAAATGTATATATGAAAGAGAATTATAATGGGGTACATATAATCCGACTTCCTGGTCTTTTTGGGAAAGGCCTGAAAAAAAATATAATTTATGATTTGATTTTCCAGAAGCAAATTGAAAATATATGTCTTGATTCTGAATTCCAATGGTATAATATATGTAATATCCTAAAAGATATAAACTATGTAATAGAAAATGACATACATCTAATTCATTTGTTTTCTGAACCGGTAAGTGTTAAACAGATTGTTGAATCATATTTTTCAGAAGCATCTACGAAATGTTTGGGTAAAAACATAATTAAATATGATTTACAAACAAAATACGGAAAAAATAACTATTGGAACACAAGAGAAGAAATTATAAATGATATTGGATCATATATAAATTATGAAAATAAATTAAAACAAACCAATTCCTATAGTGCAGTTTCAAATATAGGATGGAATATAAACGTTCATAAGGATATATCAAAAATATTAAGCCGTTATCGTATTAAAAATTTAGAAGTTGCTCTTACAAAGTATGGACTATGGGAAGAACTAAAAACAAGCACTATAGGGAATTTGGTTGATGGTCGGTTTAATTATGTGTCATGTCAAAGCATATTATTTCAAACACCGATTAAGATTTTTGAAAATCCGGATGAGTTTGTGAAGCATTATGAAATAGTCGCCGAGTTGTGTAAGTGTTTAGGGATAGAGCGTGTTGTATTCGGTTCACCGAATCAAAGACATCCTGGGGCGGCGGATCCAGATATATTAATTCCATACTTTTATAAGATTGGTGAAATTTCTTCAGCACATAGAATTGTCTTTTGTATTGAGCCGAATTCAAAGAAATATGGATGTACATGGTTAACAAATGTGAATGATACGATTACCTATATTCAAAAGATAAACCATCCTTCTATAAAATTAAATTTTGATTTAGGAAATTATATTATGGAAAATGATTTTATTTCTATTGATCGCGATTTTATTGATATTATAGGACATATACAAATATCCAATGAATATTTGGAACCATTATGTTTATTAAAAGACGAGTATTATAAGATTTATAATGAAATATTACAAAAAATTATTGGTAGCAAGCACTATAGGGGTTTTATTTCTTTAGAAATGAAAGAGGGGGGGATTCAAAAATTATTAAAATCAATTGATATATTTATGGAAATGATTAGAGGGACTGGTGGAAGGGGGGAGCGAATATAATTTAGTTCTATATACATGAATAAATCTGGGTCTAAAACTATATATTTTATATAGATATATGAAAACTATTGCTCTTGTAAATACACTTGAAAGTCCATGTCCTGGTACGCATAATGCCGCTTGTATGGAATTTATCCAAGGATTTCGTGATTTTGGGTATACGCCATCTGAAGCATTGTCGTTAGAAGATTGTAAAGGGAAAGATATATTAGTTTTATCAAATCATGGTGTTAATTGGGATTATTTACGCAAAATGAATGAAATTGCGCCAGATGCTGTATATTTATTATGGTTCTATTTTGATTATCTTTATAAAATACCTTTTAAAAAATATTTTATTACAGGCGAACAATATTATTATCCTCCAAAAATGGATGGACATTTAAAACTTTATAATATTGGAATGAGTATAAAAAATTATCAACCTCTTTTACTACGTGCGAATGAATCACCTGAGAAAATTGGAACATATGAAAAAAAAATAGTTCGTGATGGATGTTTTATAGGTAGTCCTTATAGATGGGATTGGGGTCATAAAATGCCAAATAGTTTATATCATCCTATTGGAAATGGAATGTTAAACTCAGACCAACGACGTGAATTATATTTATCAAGTAAAATTTGTTTTGGATTTCATCATCAAGATAATGTAACAAATTCTCATGTAACACAACGTGTATTTGAAGGTATGGCATATGGATGTGTAGTAATTAGCGATAATCCAGCGGCACGTGACATGACTGAAGGTATTGTAGAATATGCGGATAGTTTTGAAAAATTTTCAGAACTATTTGAATACTATAGAACACATGAGAAAGAACGAGAAGAAAAAATAAACGCTGGTTATGAATGGGCTAAAAAATATGGGACAAATCGGTATGCTGCCCAGGTATTTTTAGACAAAATAAATGAATTATGGGCCTAAATATACATTAATAATAACATTATAAAAATGTTTCAATTATTAATTAATCTATTGTTTATTATTAATCTATACAGATGGAATAATATGCCATATAGTAAATATGTAATAACAGATGAAAGTTTTTTAGAATTAATACATAATATTGATATTATTATGAGTTCATATAATAAAATTCAAAATGAAGGGATTAAGATAGAAAGGAATACAAATATTTTAACTGAAAAAGAATTTGTTGATGAATTAATATTTATTATTACTAATCTGGAAAAAAATAAAGTTGAGCAAAAACCATTTTATAATGAAATAGTAAACATTACAAAAATTCTTGATAATTGGATAAATATATTCTATGCGCATTAAACCAATGTTCATTAAAAATAGGTCTAGTGCGTGACTCTTGAATATGTTTATCCTGGTAAATCGGTCTAATAGGCTGGTAATATATACCTATATTAAAGATTTAATTATAAAACAAAATTAATAGAAATATTAGACAGAAAAACAATGTTTCAAATATTTAGAATGAACATGGAGATTATTAATACGTAACCATTTTTCTCCATTCCATATATATGGGATTTTACGATTTTTTTCATCCAATTTCCATTCATATTTATAAGTAGTATAGTCAATCAGCGTACCGCCCCAATGTAATCCATATTTAATTACTCCATTTGTATGGTGCGGGTCCATACCACCAAGATAGATTCCTATTGCAGCTGAATCAAAAATTGTATTATTATATTTATCATAATTATGATATGTATCTTTTGGATTATTTTCTAATGGCCAATGTGTCGGCAAAATTTGTACATAGTCTGTATATTCATTGCGGAAAATCGCTAATGCAGACATTTCATTTAAGAAATCACTGGAGTTAAGTATATAGTTTTCACAAACTTTGTAGAATAGATTTAGAACCTCGTATGTTTTAATAAATGAAATCCCTGATGAATAACGATTAATATTATCAAACATAAATGCCATATCTTTTTCTGAAAAAGATGAAAACCATTTTTCTGGATTATCGTATATTAGATTATCAAGTTCAAGAAATAATACATTTTGAATATTCCGTTGTCGCATTAAATTTTTCAAAATAAAGAAACGTTCAAAGGAATAAATAAAGAGTTTCTCGCGCCCTTTAAGTGTATCAACAATACAGAAACGATACCTACGTAAAATAGTCAATGATATAAAATCATTATCTTTTACACTTTCATATGGAACAATTTCTACATTGTATTGTTCTCGTAGGGTTGAACAATAAGGACTCTCTAAATCACTCACTATAAAGTATACTGGTCCATCGTAAAAAAGACGAAGCTGATAGACTGTATCTATTGCATAGTTTGGCAAAGGACCAATAAACGCATATACAACATTCATTATAAGTCTGAATTATAAGAAATCTTTAAGTATTTATAATCATAATTTACAAAATATATATTTTATAGGTCTAAAGTATAAAAATAGTCTATATTATAGAATGGTTATTAACAATAAAAAAATTCTTCTTTTTGGAGGTTCTGGTTCGCTTGGGAATAAGTTTATTGAAACTTATATAAATAATAATACAATTGTAAATTATTCACGAGATGAATGTAAGCATTGGAAGATGAGTCTTAAATATAAGACGAATAATCTTTCATTCATTATAGGAGATATTCGTGATTATGCTCGTGTGGAAACTGCAATCCTTCGTGAACAACCAGATATTATTATCATCATGGCAGCTCTAAAACACATTGACAGATGTGAATATGCAGTAGAAGAATGTTTTAAAACAAATTATCAAGGGCCACAAAATATATTAAATGCAGTGGATGCAAATACGGATCGTTTAAAAAATCTGGAATCAATTGTATTTGTAAGTACGGATAAAGCATGTGAACCAACAAATGCGTATGGAATGGCAAAAGCATTGGCCGAAACGGCAGTTATTGAAAAATCACTTTATAATAAGAATTTTAAATTTGTAAATATTCGGTATGGCAATGTGTTAAATTCGCGAGGAAGTATTATTCCAATTCTTCATGAAAAGGGGAAGGATAATGATGTGAAGGAATTTACATTGACACATCCAGATATGACTCGTTTTGTAATGACGCTTGAACAAAGTGTCGCACTTATAGAACACGCAATTATTCATGGTGAAAGTGGTGATATTGTAATTCCAGAACTTATTTCTATGCGTCTGATTGATTTGATGGAAATATTTTCAGAAAAATACGGCAAACCGGTTCGTATAACTGGCCTCCGTCCTGGAGAAAAAATGCTTGAATCACTGATTAGTGAAACACAGTCAATGCGTTTATTAAATGGTATGAATGGTTACATGCATATTAAAGCTCCATATAAAAATATTCTTATTACAGAAAATGTGCGGAATTATAATAGTAAATTGAATCCACTTACGAAAGAGAAACTCCTCACATATCTTATCCAACAAAAACTCCTATAGTGCAACACTGTAGGAGTTATTTATCACTCTTATCTAACATTTATAAAGTGTTTGATATGAAGATACAAGACCTTCAACGCCCACCGACGATAGAATTGTATATGAC
>JACCDW011726570.1_pt1 | contig 10558 bp, 6 predicted proteins | sample 7449781 | NCBI WGS metagenome assembly JACCDW01 (sample SAMN15323449, study PRJNA562643) | freshwater metagenome | isolation source: river surface water | place: USA:Blue River Watershed | collected 2017-08-18
AACGGGCGTGTCGACTGGTATATTTCGGTCTTGTAATGAAAGTTTTATTTCATCATACATAACAATCGTATGTTTAGACATATTTATATTATAAGATAAATAATTTTATTTTAAAGCATTCTTCTCTTTATAAAAGATGTCTTTTTTATCAAATATTGAATGGCGTCGTGCCGAGAAAAATTTTGCGCCTTCTTCAGACAACTCGTTGGATAATGACGTATTGAAAGTTCAAAATGCAATGATTCAAGCTCCTAGCTCTTTTGGTATACAACCTTATCATATTGTGGCAGTGAGAGACGATGATGTAAAAAGAAAGTTATACGAAGCGAGTTACCATCAATCCCAAGTGATTGAGTCGCATACCTTGTTTATTCTATGCGCACGTAACGATGTGTCAGCCCGTGTGGAGGAATGTATTACAACCGCCTCAATTCAGTCACCTTATTCTGATATGATGCGAAATATGCTTTCTCACAAAGGAACAGAATGGTCCTCTCGACAATTGTACATTGCGCTTGGATACGGGTTGGCCGCATGCACTGAACTAAAAATTGCTTCGTGTCCAATGGAAGGATTTGATTCGGAAAAAGTAAAAGAGTTGTTACATCTTCCCTCAAACCTTTATCCATATGTGTACCTAGCTGTTGGAAAGAAAAGTCAGAGTCCAACACAAATTCCACGTTTTCGTTTTAGCGAAGAAGATATGGTAACCAAGATTTAAAATTTATATATATATATATATATATATATAAATTTATACGATAATTTATTTTACTATCATATTATCTCATAAAATTTGAGTAATCTTTATATTTTTTTTAGAACCAACCACAAAATCAACTTGAGTGAATATAAAGGACTCGTACAAAACGTCTGATAGAAATACAACAACTCCCTTTTCTGTTTTATTAATAATATAAGCTTGATAAACATTGTTTTTATGTCTATCAAAATAATCAAGTAATTTTAATTGAGAATAACATTTTGTATAGATATCAATCATTCGTTCCTTTTCATTAATATAATTTAATATAACCTCTTTGTTGACTAATTCGTAGCCTTCTAACATTTTATGAACAATTACATCAAAATACCTTCTAATCGGACTCGTAAAATGTGTATAGGTAATTAGACCTAACCCACTATGACCTTTCTCTGTATCGCTGTAAATCGCATTTTTATATTTTTTTATGGTTAATATGGAATTCACGATATCATTTTCAGTCAAGTTTATATTTTCATTATAGGTTTTGACTTTAGTGTGAAATCGCTGAGGAAGGTCATCGATATGTCTACTTATTGTCGAATTTGTCATAATCATTAACGTCTCAATAATTTTATGAGATATATCTGTATTTGATTCATGAAAATAGTTTTCAAGTTTACCTTCGTTATCAAGATGTAATTTTAAATGAGGTATGTTTAATGTTTTTTGATTCCATTTTTCATTAAACTGTACTAATGTTGGATAATTTGGCAAATCGGATAAAAATTCTTCATAATTGTATCTTTTTTTGATAATAATAGAAGATGGATATATATCGTACGATTTTATATTTTGTTCATCGTCGATTGTATATTCAATTGTAATCACGTTACGTTTTTGGTCTTTAATTAAACTGTAATTTTGATACTCTCCTATCATATGTTCTACATGATCTGGTAAATAAAAAGTAAAAGCTTTAAAAAACGCTTCTTGTTCTTTGACTGGATCAGTAAAAATAGAACTAGCATCTACAATATGAACAAAGATTTTAGACGGATCAGAAGGATCAATACTAACAGCATCGTCAAAGTCAGTTGATTGTACAGGGTCTACGTTAAATGTATCTAGATGTGTTAAATCCTGGAATGGTTTTGTATAATAAGCATTTCTTACTTTTTTATAGATAGGAGTTTCAATACTAAACGAATTTAATCGATACAATTCCAGAAACAATTCTGTATCTTTGGTACGATCTTTTGTTAAACCCATTTTTTTATAGATTTCAATCCCTTTTATTGAACAGAATATAATGACACGATCACCTACTTTATTGGTCTCTAATGGAACATATGGACAAAACCATTTGGGTAGATGATTTGAATATAGATATGCGTATTGTTCATCTGTATTTGTCACAATTGCGAATAAATACTGAGGTTTACGTTCTTTTAAACGTGTAATCACCAATTTGCCTTCTTTATTTTCATTATATTCTACAATGTCATTTGGAAGTAAAAATTTTAATATTGAAGTAAATTCTATGTGACGTTTATCATTTAAAATAACATACTGATGGTTTATATTCGCGATCATACCTATTTTTGTTTTTGACATTTTCTGTTTATTTATAGCTATATATAATATTTAAGTATAAATTATCTTAACTTATAAGATAATTATTTTATTTTAAACTTTTCATCTTTTTTACAGGTTTCTTTTTATCCTCATTTATTTCTTTATTATCATTGTCAATCAATCTTATTTTAGGAGAAAACAAGGATTTTAATTCGTTCAACACCTTAAAATAATTTACTCTGCTTTTATAGTATTGATCAAATATCTTATCTTTCTTGTACACAGCGCTTAAGACTTCGTCAAAAGGGTTAATTAGCAGTTTTGTATAATACAACGAATCAATTTTCAAATATTGCATATTTTCTTTAAAATAGTCGACATCTTCGATTTTCTTAAATAAGGCATCTTTGGTATCATCTGTCTCGATCACCACATAACCAAGTCTTTCTCCCGCATCTACACGTGTACCTCTTCTTCTCATTTTTTCAGCAAGTTGTACCTGACTTGGAAGGGATTTATCAATATATTGTTCAACGATTTCAAACTCCAATGGAGATGTGTATTTATAATGTTTATAAGTATCCATATCTACATCTGAATCTGGTTTAGAAAGATCGACATAGCATTTAAAAATTTTTCGTATGACTTCTAAATTTGCACTAAGATCGTTTAATTCTAGCTTTTTCAATCGTTCTGTCATTTTCTTATCGTCATCTGAAAAATCTCGAATTTTATAATCCTTTACTTCTCCGATACTTTTTGTAATTGTCAAATCTTTTGCCAAGATTGAATTACAGTAAAGTTTGTTTAATTCTTCTCTAAACAATGAAAGCACGTCGCTCAATGATTCTTTGTAAAATGCCTTCATAATAAGTTTTGAATAAAACTCTCTACTATACGCAGAATTATCTCTTCGAGAGAGAAGTACACCACGCTTTTCAATCTTCGGATAAATGTCTCCCGTTTTGTTATCACATTTCAACGCCATATAACGTTTCTTTGTCAAAATAAGATAACGCCAGTAAATCGCCTCTTCATAAGCAAATTTCATCGGTTTGGGAAACATTGAACTGATCTCGTCTTCTACTCGTTGACAAAACGCGTGTAGATCTTTTGCTTGTTCATTCGTTTGAAACGCGGGAAAAGAGATATAGCAACTGTCCGTGTCGCCATAAATGAGTTTTGCCCCATAATTCGACACTAAAAATTTTGAAGCTTTTTCAATCGATTCTCTTCCTCTAGCCGTGGTACACATTGCTCCTGGTAAAAATGGTAAATATCCCTTTTTTACACCCATACCTCCATACATTGAGTTAGCCGATACTTTATAGGATAATTGACGTTTGTCCAAAACGGTTACCAAACGATCTACAGATGCACGTTCTTCAGGTGTCATCTCCTTGTCTTCTTTCAAACGTTTTTCAAGCACTTTTTTCTCGTTATTGGTACGTTTACGCGCATCCAACAAATTCTTTAGCAAGGTGGGTAAAATACCCGCCGGCTCTTTCAAAAAACGGAACCGGTTTTTTCCACACATTACAACTTTTCCATTTTTACCTTTTACAACTTTTGTATTTGGACAAGAACAATTTTGATGATCTTCCCATTCAAAAATATTACATTTTTCATCTGGTATTTTATCATCCATTACTAATGTTGAGTAATCAATATTGTATGCGATAATTGTAGACGGATAAAGACTTGAAAAATCAAATGACACAACCATATCATACAAACCAGGTTCTGGAGTAAACACATATGCTCCTGTAAAGTGATCGTTATCATTTACGATAAACGAGTCTTTGTCAATCACAATTTCATCTGCCATACATTTTTTATACACTTGAGAGAAAATTTTAAGCTGTTCACCTCGAACAATTAGATCAAAAACAGGTGTATTGCAAGTATTTGCCATCTCTGTCATATCGATCCAAATTTGTAGTTTTTCAAATAAACGAACGACAAGTTCTGAATCTTTGACACAATATTTAGCTACAATACTCATACTTTCCGGAGTAAACATACGATAACACTTAAAAATACCTTTTACAGTCAGAGGATCTTTTGATTGCCCAAGAAAAAAATCTGAAACTGTTTTCAACTTGTAATTTTCAAGTTTGTATTTTCTTTTAATAATAGGGAGAAGATCAATCCATAAACGACCGTGTGCATCCAAATACTTAAATTGTTGATTTTTAAACGCACTACTACTCCACTTGATTTCTTTTTCTTTACAATGTTCTCCTTTAATAAAGGAAATTTGATCAAAGTTAGAGATAGTAGCTGTATGCTTCGATCTTTCATACATATAAGGAAGATCGAATGAAAAAATGTTAAATCCGCATAAAATTTGAGGATTCTTTTCACATACCAAATCAGTGAAACCAATCAATAAATCACCTTCATTTTCATAATGAAGAGTTTTAATACCGTCTCCTACTTTTTCTGGGATAAGTTGCATTCTTTTTTCTTTGTTTTTGCATAGAGTCAAGATGTAACGTTCATATTTATCCTCGCTTTCACCATTTCGGAGAAACACGCAAGAAATCTGAAATACTTTGTCACCTGATACGCTTGATTGAGGAGCAATATTAGGATTTGTACTGTTTACTTCAATATCAAATCCCATAATGAGAGGGGCCGCTACCGTATCTTTTACTACAGGTTCACAAGACTGATATTTCACTTCATATTCATGATCGCATAAACTTAATTTATCATCTTCTGACACAATCTTTTTTCCTTTAAACTTAAACCAAGTTGCAGGTTTGATGTTTTTCATACACATAAATTGAAGAACTGGGTTAGCGTCACTTTCATGAACTTTTACACGAATCACTCCAATATCTGAAACATAAAATGGTTTTTTTGCTTTAAAAACAAATGATTTCAAACTTGTAGTACACCCAAAAAAACATTGTAGAAAAGGATACGTTTTATCAATATATTCTCCGGTCTTTTCATTAATATCTTTCTTTGCATAATAAAGTTTCTTTTTCTTCTTAAATGCTTTTGTAACAGCTTTGTCTCTTTCTCCACAAATTTCGTCTAATTTTCTAGAGACGGCTTGAATACGAGATTGAGACCAAGAAACGTTGTCAGGCAATTCTACATAAACATATGGAGTAAATCCAGTGATTAACGCAAATACGCTTTCGTTTTCGTTATTTAATCCAAAGACACGAATACCAAGAGATCCGTTTTCTTCATAGGTATGCCAGTTATAAGGAAAAATCTCCATTATCTTATTATATTTAATAATAAGATATATGTCCAAATATCATTTTTAATTTATTTATTTTTTAGAAGATTCGTCACATAGAGAATCAAACAAGGGATAAGATTGACGATATTCATTCATTAACTTGAATGTTTCTGGTTTAAATTTGTCAATAAAAAAACGCATATTAAAAATTAAATTTTTGAGATACCATTCAGGGGCTTTAAATTTTTTAGTATATATCATTTCATACATCTTTACACCAATCTCATTTTTTTTTACACGATCGGACACAATAATCATCATATAAGGTAAGTAAAAATCTCCATATGACGTATCAATAAAGAGTTTGGACGAATTTATTACATTCGAGTCATTTATATAATGATTCTCATAGAAATCTTGAATTAATTGATAAAATGAAAACGCTACATTGTTCATATTTTCAACGCAATAATGCGCAATCAATTTATAAATGCACTCAAAGCGTTGTGAATCGTACTCAAGCGATTTGATTAAATAATAAAATCCGTTTTCTCGTTGATTTAAATATTCATAACACTCAAAAATTCTCAAACAGCTTACATACCTTTCTTGCACCCATCCTGTATGGGTCAACGTTTTTTTGTACCATTCAATCGCTTCTTTAAGCATTCCAGCGTCTTTATAGCTATTCGCGCAATAAAATACATAACGATTCATTAAATGATCACCTTTTTCCTTCGCCTTTTCATAAGCATCGTTTAAAACCTGAGCGTCTTTTTTATACTTGTCAGGATCACGACTTCGATCCCCGATTCTTCTCGATTGAATATGGTAATTACCGTTGACAGTTGCTGTAATTTCTTGAAAATCCTCGTCTTTTTCTAGATATTCGTGTAAAACGCCTACAAATTTCCATTTTTTCCGATTATCTACAATTAATGGGCGATAATAAGAACCATTATCCATTTTTAGATTATATTTATGGATATTTTTATCTAATGGGATGGTAAAGCTTCCGTGAAAGGCGTCGTCGGCGTCGAAAATTAATAAATAGTCTGTTTTATTGTAAGCAGCTTGTAACGCAAGTGTACGATTTGTGCCAAAATCTTTCCATTCGTGTTCGAGAAGTTCTCCTTCAATACCCTTTTCTTTGAAAAAAGACTTAATCAATTCTTTTGTATGATCAGTAGAACCTGTATCACAGATAACCCAATAATTTATTGGGATGTGATCGATGATATTTTGAAGCGTTGTGGTAATAATATGCGACTCATTTTTAACAATCATATTTAAACATAATGTATATGTCATATTTTTAATTATAAGATGTCACTTTAAAGTTTTATTTTGTTGATATTTGTTGATAAACATTTAAACTTTTAGTTTAAGTTTAAATTAGACGATTTTTAACTTTAATAATTTTTAGAAGAAAGATATTCGTAAAGCAGTGTTCCTCTTTCAAATGGATGTGTAGTGTTTAGTTCATCAATCATATCCGGATGCACCTTCATTTTATAACTTTTCTGCTGAACACAATCCCACACGTACAGATCGGTTTCTTTGTCAAAAAAGAAATGCGAAGGAATATTTGCTTCGATTGATTCGTAAATTTCTGATGTATTTTTAAGAACCATTTTATTATAGTCCATCTTCTTTACAGAAAGGAGTCGTTTCAATCGTTCGTGACAGAAATTTTCGATACATTTCGACATACATAATAAACAGCAAAGCAACTTCTCCCAATTGATTTTAGGGTTGCAGAATTTAACCACGTCATCGATTGCGTTTAACACGTGATTTTTGAACTTGGAAACTGCTTCAGAACGTTTTTCACGTGAGAGATAATCATTCTTGTATAAAGAAGCCGCTTCAATGATATTCTTTAGAATGTACATATTATAAAAATCTTCAGAAATATCTTTTTCAATCTTCAAAAACTCTGTCACTAATAAACCTGCCAAATCATCGATATTATCTTCTGTTTTACGGTTAGTCAATGGAAGATCAACTAATGTCTGAAGGATGTCTACAATGTGATGACCTTGTTTCTTAAAGAATTTTGAACGACGAAATTGGTTATTCATCTTCTTTAACAATTGATCGCTAATACTAATTTCATCTTCGCGTTTATCCCATCCACATTCCAAGTCGATGTTACACTTTTTATAAATATTTGTAACAAGTTGACGAAACGTATCTGAAACTTCAGACTTTTTATATTTTTTCATCTCATTACTGACACTGTTTAGAAATAATTTGGCATCAGAGTGTTGATCGTATACAGAAGGTATAAAACCAATATCAGTATGAGCCAACGCTCCATACATTGGTTTGTTCTCACAATTGTTATTAAAAGAAAATCCGAAATCAATGATAATTGGATAATAACCATATGTTGGTACGAGATACGTACGATTTTCGTCCAAAATGTAAAGAAATACTGAATTTACAGGACATTTTTTAACCATCACGTTATTTGAATGAAGATCATAATGAGTGAAACGAAGATGCTCACCTGCGATAATATCAGCCAGAAGAATCTGTTTTACGATAGACATTGTCATATCTTCAGTAAACTGGTCATTTTTTATATAACGATAGAATTTTCTTCCATTATCAATATTTTCCATAATTAAAACGTCAGATTTGATGATATCTTCTCTGTCTTCGATGTCAAATGGATTGTCATCTTCTCGGTAACTTTGCACAATGTTTGTACGAAACTTTCCGAATGTCTTACAAAAATGAGGGCAATATTCTCGAATACGATTTAAACCATCCATTACGGAATGTTCCTGATCAACTAAAAAGTTCAAATACTGACTTATTTTATAAACGTATTTTTTGTTAGTATCCACGGATGAAAGTAAACCTAAAATGCCTTGTTTACCGGAACGAGGAAAAGATGAATGAAATTCAAAGATTTCCGGTAATTCTTTATATTCTTTAGACGATTGAAGGTTTTCTGAAAAATATTCCATATCATTCTCGGTTTGTTCATTAAATAACAATGGATCACCGGTATAAGATGGTTTTGGACTTTTGCTACGTGACATATTAATTTATTTTTTAGGTATGCTCATTAAATAGTATTTATTAGATTTAAATGGTATTTATAAATTATTTTTTCTTATAAAATGTCTAAAATATCTTATATTGAAACCATCGAAAAATTAGAACAGTTAGAAATCACTGAAGACGTTAAAGAAGATGTAAAAGAAGATGTAAAAGAAGATTATCGTTCAAAATGCGTTGATCTTTTTTTACCTCTCGATAAAAGACTCGAATTTCTTTATGAATTATACCTTGAAATCGGTGACCAAATTAACGAAACAATTAGTTCGATTATCGGTCTGTATTTTTTCTCTCGTACAAAAGTACTGAGCGATTATCTCGAAGCAATTGCTGTATTTGAAAAAATACCTATTATTTATCGTATCGAGTGTGCTAAAAATTTAGAAAATGGGAAGAATTACCCTTTAATTAACCGTTTATTTCAAAAAGAATTTCGGCAATTAAAAACACTCGCTGTACCTATTTTTATTCAAACCATTTTCTACTTGATGCATTCGGATGAGTTTAAACCAGAGTCCCGAGACTATTTTTGTGAAATGTTAAATGATCATGCACTAGATTCGTTATATCGATATAAAACGTTACAGCAACTTGAAAACGAATTTAAAAAAGATAAGGAAGTTTTTCTTTACTATGCCGGAAAAGGATGTTTTTGTTATATGAGAAATGAAAAAAATCCGTTCACCTACCGTATTTTGTGTTGCCAGTACTTGTATGAAAAATGCGAAGTTGGAGAAAATCAAGAGGTGGAATCATTTTTGTTGTCTGTTGCTTCTGACAAAACATTATCAGAAGACGTTCGGGCCGATTCTTGTGATATTATTTTACAATATACAGGAGATGATACGAAACAAAAAGCTCGTTCGATCTTATTTGAATTGGGTGGAGGTAATTTGACTCGAAATAATATTTTCAAAAACAATCAAAATGTTCATATTCGATCCATCGAAGAAAGCGTACAACGTGTTCTTGAAAAGTTAAGTACATACCATCCTAAAAATAATAAAACGTATGATTTTGAAAGTACTAAAAAAGAGATTATGGAAAGAGCTGAAATTCTCGTAAAAGAAGACAGAGAATCTGTCATCGGAGCAATTACACGTATCATTATCGATCGGTCTGTGTACGGTTCAACGAATATGTCGCTTGCTACCATTCTGTCTAAGGTATGGACTTATATTCAAGACTCTGAATTTAAAGATGAATTAGAGAGACGTTTGTTAGAAGAGCTTATCGAATCAAATAATAAATGTGCTTCTGGATATGCTGCGCGTATCGTAAACTCTTTATCTGGTTTTGATGAAAATATGACGATTTCGATTTCATTTGAAGATCAAATTGTAGCAAATTTGGAAGCACGACTCAACACTAAAATTATGGAACTTGAGGATAAGGAGATGGCTGACCTTGTTTTGGAAGAAATGATGATACCCGTGATTGAATACAATTCTCGTAGAAATTTTCTCAACTTTTTTCGAAATCATATCTCTTCTATCCGAGAGACAATGTACAATGAATATTGTAAATATATGGAAGATATCGATTATGATATGTATTTCAGAAAAGCAATTATGCATTACGAGGGAGTACATAGTATGTAAATGTAAAAAATTTTATTTGAAAAATCAAGTAAAATGACCAGTTATTTAATGACATTCGAGATGTTATAATCAAAGCGTCTTTCAATAATTGTAAATGACTCATCAGAAGAGTCAAACATTTTTTTAAGATATTCTTGTATGTCAAGGTAAACATCGTTATTTGGGTATTCGCGACAAGTGTAAATATCCATTGCAGCATAATTCTTTTCGGGAAAAGTATGAATTGAAATATGAGATTCGGATAACATATAAATGATAGTAATACCTTGAGGTTCAAATAAATGTTGTATCTTATGTAAAATATTATAGTTATATTTATTACATATATAATCGAACATCTCTTTTATACCATCAACGCTATTAAGAAGCTCCTTGTTTTTGATATTTTTAATATCA
>JACCDW011848022.1_pt1 | contig 10557 bp, 7 predicted proteins | sample 7449781 | NCBI WGS metagenome assembly JACCDW01 (sample SAMN15323449, study PRJNA562643) | freshwater metagenome | isolation source: river surface water | place: USA:Blue River Watershed | collected 2017-08-18
GCAGGTATCATTATTAATTTAGTGATTATCTATATTGTATTAAAATCACTCAACTTTATTGAACGTATGCTTGGCCCAGGAGGCCTTTTAGCTGTTCGTAAATTCTTTGGTGTTATCTTATTGGCCATTGCTGTTAAGATCTTCTCAAGCAATATCGCAGCATTAAAAAAGTAATAATAATCACTGATTTGATACTTATGACTAACTTATAAAAAGAGGCAGCCTTTTGGACTGCCTCTTTTTATTTTAAACAAGATGAAAAAACTAAAAACTAAACTTAGCTTGAAGTACATAATTTCTGCCTAGCGCAGAAATCCCACTTGCAAAATATCGATAATTTAAGTCGGCTATGTTTTCAATTTGAAAACTTAAACTTATCTTTTTATTCGCTTGATAGCTTGTGTTGATATTCCAGATCTGCCAACCCGGCATACCATCCTTAGTGGCGTAAATTTCATTGTCTTCGCCATTCAAATTGTAATCCTCAATATGCTTCCATCCATTGAACACGGTGAATAATTCAGCAGAAAATTGCTTTACATCATGCTTTAACCCAATCCTGCCATAGGTTGGGGGGATATGGTCTAAAGGCATTTCTAGTGCACCATTATTATACCTGCCCTTGGTGTAAGTATACGTTGCCGCCAAAATAGTGTTAGTCGTTAAATGCGCAGATCCATTGATATTAAAGCCATATACAACCGCCTTCGCTTTATTTTGTGTAGCATATACATCACTCACTATACCTTGGTACAAAATTGAACTTGCATTATTCCATTTGAATTGATCTACCACCAATGCATTTTTAAACCAGGTGTAAAAAAGTGAAGCACCAATACTATAGATAGCAGTTGTTTTAGATACATTCAATTCTGCATTATAAGTATACTCAGGTTTTAGATCCTTATTTGGCACTACTACATATCCAGTCCTAGTATCAAATACTTTAGTTAAATCATCCACATTGGGCGCTCTAAATCCACTGCTTAGCCCAAAAGCAACCCTTAATCCATCTGCACCATTGTAAGCCATACCTAAGTTGCCAGTTACTGCAGTATTATTTTGTTTGGCATCCGTAAATGGAAAATGCATTAGTGCTGTGTCTTTAAAGTTAGCATTCAATTGCACATTGTTCAAACGTATGCCGCTATTCAATACCCAATTGCCTGCCAAAAACTGAGTATGTTGCGCATAAATTGCATGATTGGCCATGTTAGTTGGTCCATCGCTATACCTTGTGGTAATTGCAGTTTGCAAATTGGTTGCGATATTATTTCGATAAGCTGTGGAGCCCACTTTATTATAATAAGACTCCATACCAAGATGCAGTTCACTTGATTTTCCAACATGTAATAGATCCATGTTTAAGCCGACTAAATCAACCGCTTCAAACCTGTAATCCTTATTGTTTGATTTAAACTTTCTACTTATCCTACTCTCTTCTAAATGCTGGTAGTTGACATTAGCAGTGAACTCCTGAAAATAGCCACTCAATTGCTCTTTAGTCAATTTATACCCAAGCATATTTCGAACCTGAGGTCCATAATACCACTCTGCATATACAGGCATACCTCTATTCGTTTCGGTTAAACGATCGTAACGATTGATATTAGAAGAATTAGAGATTTGCACATTCAATAAATGAGCGGTATGTTCATTTGGTTGATACAATACTTTCTGTAATAAATCAGTTTGATTGTATCCGCTTAACTTTTGACTATTGACTGATGCACTATTGTCTTTAATAACATCAGTGTTATTTTCTCTAGCGACATAAAAAAATCTTTTACCAAAATCTGGATAGGCCGACAATCTCTTATTTCCTTGACGCATATCTCCAAAACTACTTTTAGTAAAAGATGTCAGATAAGCCCATTTGTTGTTGGCAATATTAAAGTCAATATGCTGACGATGTTCATTTTGACCATTGCCATACCTATAAATTACATTTCCATTGGCTTTCCAAGGTGCTTTTTTTGACGCAAGATTAGATTTAAAAAGCTGGGGCTGTTTCGTAAATAAATTAACTACTCCACCCAATGCATCACTACCATATAAAGTGGAACTTGGGCCATAATTAATTTCAACACGATCCAAGATTAGATTATCTACCGTGATGATATTTTGCAAATGACCCGCCCTAAAAATAGCACTATTCATACGCACACCATCTACCATCAATAAAACCCTACTAGCTTCAAATCCTCTAACCACTGGGCTTCCGCCTCCTGCTTGACTTTTTTGAACAAATACTTGACCCGAAGCGGTCAAAATATCTGCTGTATTGGCTTGCTGCTGAAGCAATACTTTATCGGTTAAGGCAACCACCCTTTGTACAATATTTTTTGAAAGCGTTGGAAACTTATTGGCATAGATCACTACATCTTGCAAGGGTTTACTTGTAGTATCAGATTGTGCCATTAAGTTCAACGTCATACAAAAAATAATTAGTACGCTTAATATTAAACGCATTATAATTATTTTAAAATGAAACTGAATCGCCTATCATTTGAAAAAATGACATAATGATAGGTCTGTCTTATGAATTAGACAGTTTCAGGCGGGTGTAAAATCTCTCCTGTATAGCTACTCAAAATTGGCGTAGCATAGAATGGATATGTATTAATTACTAAGCTGGCATCAATAACCCTATGCTTGCTTAATTGGAGAGATTCATAAACTGAGTATGTCGGATTCAATTTGATCTTGGAATCCTTAGATTTCGAATTAGAGGTGGAGGAAGCATCTAACTCTTTGCTCAGATGATGTGTTTTGTTTTGATTGGCAACAATTGCTGCTTCATCTTCATCGGATGCAGCAATAATCTCCCAACCTGCTGGCGTTTTAGTAATAGAAACAATATCATAGAACATCCCTTTGTAGCTAAATTCACGACCCTTTTCTTCCCAATGATATCCCTTGGGCAAAATGGATTTATCTTTCACTACAAATTTTATTTGATCCTCTTTTCTACCCTTTTTTGTATCGTCGTTTTCGGCTTTGATTTCATTCAATTTCCCCGCATCAATCATGGCAAAGCGTTCCTGCTCATGTACTTTTTCTTGAAGCCAATAAAAATAACTTAAACTACTTGTAGATAATAACAAAGCAGCAAAACAGAATATGGCAATGGCTTTTTTCAATGAACCTAAGGTACGGAAAAATATTATTGATTTTATCTAATATATATTTCTACTCTTGCACTTCTGTTGAAACCTTGAGCTCCGCAGCATGAGAATTGATCACCAGCTGAATAATTGATATTCGTTGAAAATAGTCCCGACATGCCAATGCCTCCAGAAACATCATTAGATGTCGCTTCTCCACTGGGATATAATCCCCCTCCGTTTTCATTCCAACCAAATCCCCAACGCACTTTGGCTGTTGAGCTTGCATTGACATAATTAAATCCATAGAATCGGATATCAGATTGGGATGAAAAGGCTGTGCCTTTTCCTGCAAAATTTGAGGCATCACCAAAAAATAACTTATCTGCTCTACTAAAAAAATCAATAGGGGTTACTCTGATTCCATTATTAAAATTATTTTGTAACCAACACCATTGATTATACACTCCACTTGTATTCACACTCCCCCCTGTTGAACTTGATCCATAATTCCATGCAATATCAGGCCATAAAGCCATCATGTCTTTCGCATAATAATAATTCATGGCATCAAATTTAGCATCTGCATTTCCTCTATCATAGAAACTGGGATTTAACGTATTTGCCCCAGTCCAATACGCACTCGAATAATTAAAAGTAGTACCCGTTGTTGCTTTCATCATCATCATCCAACCACCTCCGTCAATCTTGCTGTTAAGCAAACAATATAATTGAGTTGGACCTACATAAGGTAGATTAATCCAGTATACACCATCATTATAATTGCCAAACGCATTTTGAAGATACTTTGCATTAGGCGCTGCCTTAGCAGCAGAAGATCCATCCATATCTGGGCTGGATACCATTTCTAGTAAATTTTGCGTCCAAGTTTGAAAATAAGTACTAGCTGGATGCACACTTGTGAAAGAGCTTGGTGCTGCAGCCTGGATTGGAGATTTCCAAAATAACCTCATTCCGTAACCACCACCTCCTTGTTGCATACGCACTTCAAAAAAATATTTTCGACCAGCTGTTACAGCAATTGTTCCAGTATGTGTTCCCAATACTGGCACGGCTTGTCCTAAATAGGTTGAGATTATTGGAGTACCATTAATTGTTAAATCACTAGCGTCATCTGATTCTAATGTAAAAGTATAATTGCCTGATTCCTGAGGAATAAAAGTGCCTTGAACTTTTATGGCAAAATAAGTTCCGTTATTGGGAGGTGTGATGCCAATTAAACTTAATTCCGAAGCGCTTTGCCAATCCAATATTCTTGGCGAATTGGTTTTACCTGTTTTAACTAAAGTTGAATTTGAATTATTTGTATTAAAAATATTATCCATGTCCCCCTTGCTTGCAGCAACTACAGGATATTGGTTTGAAGATCCATTCCCTCCATGCGTACTATATACCCAATAATCAAATTGAACTTTTGGTTGATTTTGTACCCCTTGATAAGGCGTTAAAAATTGTGCATTTAAACCAGTGACTAAAAATACAAAAAGAAATAGAAATATTTTTTTCATTAGAATTAGTTTGTCATATCCCCAGAAGCGATATACACACCAGAAGCAATGCATACCAAAGTAATAATTGAATATTGACCCGCTGTTTTAGTGAAACCATATCTGTTATTAATAGTGACGCCGGAAGCAGACAAACTAACTTGCCCTGCCCCTCTTTGAACAATCATACAATTAAATCCAACTGAAAGCGAAGGAACAGTGATGGTAGTTGCATTAGAACTATTAATGACAATAACTTTACCATTGTCACCATTTCCTAACGTGAACCCAACACTTTGTTCATTAATTACAGATCCGAAATTAGCAATCGTACTTGTAGTTCCATTTCCAGTTATTGTACTTGAAGTAGTAGAACCAATAATGTTGATCCATGCTGAATTATTCCAATAATAATAACCTGGACTTACATTATTTGGAGCAGTACCAGCAGTTGCTGTATTATATACAATTAAACCATTAGCAGGGCTAGCAATTGGACTTGACACATTGGATGCAGTTAGCGAAACACGTGGAGGCAGAAATCCTTTATTACTTGAATTAACCTCTAATTTTGCAGACGCATCTGGATTAGTAGTGCCAATTCCAGTTTGCGCATGCATTTGCAATGTCAAAAATAGCGATACAAATATTATACTTTTTTTCATAATTCATTTTTTATCTTACCCAATACCAAATGATTCCAGGATTTGGACTTGTAGATGTTCCGCCAGATGCATCTGAAAGCCAGGGAGAAGGTGTATAATATTGGTTATTTGAAACCATTGTACCCCACCAGTTTCCTGATCCCGTTGACAAAGTGATATAGCCGGTTCCGGAACCTGTTGTACTACTATACCATGGCATTCTTTGTGAAATTCCATTGTTTGCTGTGTTGTAGTTCCAGTTACCAAATTTAGTATTAATCGTTACGTCCGTTTGAGTATTGTCTGTTTTTACAAAACTATAACTCCCATTTGCAGTCCAAATTCCACCAAAATTTCCTCGAGTATTTGCATCAATCATATATTGAAAACCACTTGCACTTCTTTTAATATAATCAGCCCAGACTATGATTGAATAACTTACAGTTCCGGTGCTTGTAACATCAGAAGTAGTTGAAAAAGGAATTTCGGTATTGTAAGCAATTGCATTTGCATAAGTCCATACAGAGTTAGATGAATTTTTCAAAATCAAAGTCCATCCACCGTTGTCTGTCGTCATATCTGCATAAATTTTAAATGGCGCACCTCCATTAATGTTTGCATTTTTTATCCAATAAAAACCATCGGTTGAATTGGGGTAATCTTGTTTAATTTGATATGCACTGGTGGATGCAGTATTGGGACTTAGTCCATCTTTTTCTGCATAAAATCTTGATTTATTGGCATTGAAATTATTCGTAATTTCTTGTTGCGTCAATTCACGAATATACACTTTAAAATTAGCTACATTCATATTCATCCTCCAATTAAGATCGTTACGCCAACTTGAAATTCTACCTGCACCTGCATTAAAATTGGCATTCAATGTATTAAAATTACCATAGATCTGACTCATTGATTGTTGCTCTCCATTAACATAAATTTTATTATTGGTTTTAGAACCAGTATTCATGACAAACACCAGGTGCCTCCATCCGCCAACAATACCCAAATAATCTGCCCTGGCACTAGTCATTCCATATAAATCTCCTGCCGAAGTATTGTATCCAATATTACCACCACTCGTCCAAACATCATATAAACCAAATCCAAAATACATTCCAGTTGGCGAAGTCAATGAATTAGTCTTTACCCACATCTCCACCGTCACCACATTTGTGCTTCCAATATTTGCTGAAAAATCTGCATAGCTTGTAGTGCCATTAAATACAATGGATCCACCATTAGCTGAATTAAAAGAGGTATTTGTTAATGTAACGTTAGATCCATTTCCTGATAAGTCATTCCAAGTTGTAGATCCACTGCCACTATAACTAGCAGGGTTCCCCGCATCTAGATGTAAAACCAACCCTGAATTAGAAATACAAGTAATTGAAACACTACCATCACCAGTTGTATTGAATGTTCCGTATGAATTAATGTCTGTAATTGATTTCGAAGAACCACCACCACCGCCGCCATTTGCAGCACCTCCTCCTGCTCCACCACCACCACCATAAAATCCAGCACCACCGCCACCCGCACCTTGCCAAATGGTACCAATACCACCTGCACCACCATTCATTCCATTACCATCCCCACCATGTTGTGCAGGCGCATTATCAAATGCATATCCACCCACACCAGCAGCTGTAGTAGATGCACCATAACCAAATTGATATCTTGATGAAACAAGATATCCAGTAGCACCTTGCCCATTTGCTGCTGAACCAGTATTCGAGTTTAAAGCTGCGCCTCCATTATAATTTATTGTACCCCCAGTCCCACTTCCACCTCCACCACCTCCAGCAACCACTAATGCATTTGCAGTAGCAGGTGAAATAGAAGTAAACACACCAGACAAACCACCACCTGCACCACCAAAGCCTGTTCCACTATTATCATTACCTCCATATCCTGCAAAACCATATTTCGCAATTGCAGATTGTCCGGGGAATCCTCCAACTACGATGTATAATATTTGCCCTGGAGTAACATTTAATGTTGTAGTAATATTCGCACCTGCACCACCCGGTTGACCTCCACCTCCCGTTCCACCTTTAGCACCAATTGCATTAACCTGAATAGCGGTAACTCTATTGGGTACGATAAATTGTTGAATCGCTCCAGTGTATGAAAAAGTCTGTTTATTAATATTAATTGGTTTTCTTAAAGCAAGATTGCGCGCTACAATTTGTGCACTTATGTTCATCTTGAAAGAAAGAAATAATAATATGAAAATGAATTTACGCATACTTAAAAAATACTATCTCCCATTACAAATCCAGTTGTAGCTGTATTCATTACTAATCCAATGACACTATTTGTTGCTCTTGTTGTTAATCCGTTTGACGAATTCAATGTTACATTTGATCCAGCCATAGTGATTGTGCCCGATCCCCCTTGTATTATCTGACAACTAAATCCAATAGGCAATGTATTAGGAACTGTAACAGTAATGGCGGATGTAGATGTGATTAAAAAAACTTTGTTATTATCTGTAGCGGCCAATGTAAAGCCAGTGCTTTTAGTATTATCTATAATTAAACCATTTGAAATTTGAATCCAAGATGTTCCATTCCAATAATAATATCCTGGAACAACATTGTTAGGTGTATTTGTTGTTGTAGATGTATTATAAACTAATAAACCAGCAGCAGTAGCAAGCGCTGTTGCACCTGATAAACCTGTTACAGGTGCAAATACGTTGGTCGCAGTTAGAGCAACTCTTGGAGGCAAAAAACCTTTGTCGGCTGATGTTACATCCAGCTTCGCAGATGCGTTAGGCGTGGTTGTGCCAATGCCTGTTTGTGCACATAAGTTACATGAACAAAGTAAAGTCAAAAACAATATTGCTGTCTTAATATTCATATAATATTATCTAATCCAAATTTGGTGATGTGTATTATGGCTACTACTATTGTTAAAATCATCTACTTCCCATCTATAGTTATGTCCTTTTATTCCCCAATGATATGTTCCACTTAGCCAAAATGGAAAGTTCGTCATAGCTAAATTTCCTTCATTTGTAAAATAATCTCTAGCACTATTAGGCAAAAAGGCACTGTGATCTGAAAATAGAGTATAACTAGTATTTATTCCAGACATACTTCCTGTACCATTTTTGAAATAATTAATCGTATTGACATGTGAAGTTTTGAAATGAATAATTCTTGAATGTATTGAAGTAGATCCAAAAAATCTTAGTTCTGTAAAAGCAAATGACTTTAAATAAGCAGGAGTCACGTGCCCCCAATTAGTTGCAGAAGAGGATTCATCGGTTCCAAGTGAAGTAGAGCCAAGTAAAGGCAAGGATGATGAAAATGTTTTTAATAAGGGATCAGTTCCGCCTTTGTGTAAATAGTTTAATACCAATGTCCACCCACCTCCATCTGTATCCATATCACAATAACAAGAAGTTGAAGGCAATGAACCTTCCCCATCTGGATCAATTGTATAAACACCAGAAATAGAGAGTGGAAAATATGTTTTAATATCTTTACAAGACTTAAGAATTGGTGTAGGATACCATTTACTTGAATTATCAGAAAAAAGAATTTTACCCGTTCCAGTTAAATTTATTGAATTACTATATAAAGTATTGCTTGTAGGCACTGTGACTGTATGTCCATTATTAACTTTTATCGCATTTATCATTCCATTGGTATTAGACCAAGTTCCTTTCATATTTGTATTACCAGAGCCAAGTGTATAAGCTGCGTCATTATTATGAACCACATAAGCCGCATACACACCTGTATAATCAGAACCTGCTGGGAAGTCTGCACTAATTTCAACAATATACCCACTTACACCAGATGTATTTGTTGCGGATAAATCATTCCAACAAGTTCCTCCATTCCATTTAGCTACTGCATAATCTTCTGTGTGATTCGCTCCATTCGGTTCGCCTGAACACCAGTTATTATATTGACCACTTATGTTGCCAGCAGTAGGACCATTTTGGGTTTTTATAATAGTCCCCAATTCTGGACCTGCATCAAGAATCCAAGTACCATCCGTTGTAGTAGCAGCATCTGTAATGGCAATCCAAATATTACTACCTGAAATATTATTATTTATAAAATCTTGTTCAGACTGGGAAGTAATCGTTACTAAATACCCCGTCTTACCTTTAAAGGAATTTCCAGATGCTCCAGATTTGGCATTCGCATAAGTAATAGTAGCACTAGAGACATATTTGTAAAAATGCTTATTGATAGGATTGTAAACATAGCTAGCATCATAACTAGAAATTTCTACATTAATCCTAATTGCTGTTTTTATACTACCCATAGACACTGTCATGGCAGCGAGTGCATTGTTGATATTATCCCTTGTGCCATAAAATACAATACTGGTGATACCAGACCAAGAGGCATAACCAGTATTAAGTGCTAGACCAGTTCTTGTTGGAAAAGAAATGGTCGCCCCTGAATGATAATCTAAACTCACACTCACTAAAATGGATGAAGTATTATCACCCCATGTAATTACAAAATTACCAGCATCTACATTTGTTGCATTCGCTTCTATAGTTATTGGATCGGGTGCAGTTATACTTTGGGCAAAAGAAGTTGATCCAATTAATAAAAAAAAGAAAAAAATAAATAACTTTTTCATTGCTTACTTAATTCCGGATTTAATCATTTTTTTAACTTTCCTATTTAAGCTATCAATTTGCTTTTGTTGTTCTTTAATGGCTTCTACCAATAAAGCAACTAGTTTGTCATATTTAACAGACCGATATTCATCTTGTGTTTTATCCTTAGTTACAATTTCAGGAACTACTTTTTCAACCTCCTGTGCAATGAATCCTAATTCATCCTGCGCGCCAAACTCTTTTTCAGGGAATGACTTTTGATTCCAATTAAAATAAACTCCTCTTAATGCCTTGATCTTATCTAAAGCATTCACCACAGGGCGTATATTAGTTTTAAATCGAATATCGGAAGTACCCGCTACAGAGTTTGCTGTAATATCTCCATTCACATAAAGCTTTGTACTAGGTGAGGTCGTACCAATACCTACATTGCCTCCATTGGGGTTAATTAATAAATTATAATTAGTAGCATAATTCCCTTTGTCTCTTGCTTGTATCCAAGAATTAGTACTTGTACTACTTAATCCAAAATCCAATACATGCGTTCCAACTGTTGCACCTAATCTTAGATTGCCATTGGCTGCTGCTCCAGTTGAAGCAGGCTCAGCCTTGACTGCAAAAATGTCCAATTTATTAACTGGCGCAGTAGTACCAATACCAGTCTGTGCACTGGCTTTAACCAATGCACAAATAGCGAA
>JACCDW010966980.1_pt1 | contig 10556 bp, 11 predicted proteins | sample 7449781 | NCBI WGS metagenome assembly JACCDW01 (sample SAMN15323449, study PRJNA562643) | freshwater metagenome | isolation source: river surface water | place: USA:Blue River Watershed | collected 2017-08-18
GGTCAAGCTATTCGTGACACACGTGCTCATGTTGCTGGTTTGATTTCTTGGGTAGAAGCAAAGATGAATAAAGAAGTTCTTGCAGCCAAGAAAGCAGAAACAAAACAAAAACGAATCAAAGAAAAGAATGAAGTAATTCGTTTCTATCGTTCAAATGCAACTCAACTAAAAGCAATCTTTGATTTGATGAATATGATTGTAGAGGCAAAATTAATGATTGTGCGTAAGTTAGAAACGATTAGGAGCATCGGTACGTTTGTTCGCACCGATGATGGTTTTCGTATCACTGCTCCAGAGGGATTCGTTGCTATTGACCACGTTGGTAAAGCATTAAAACTTGTAGACAGATTAGAATTTAGTCACAAGAACTTTACAGCACAGAAAGCATGGGACAAATAATGGATTATGATATCAATAAAATTATGCAAGAATATGGTGATGATGATTTTGGATTCACCACTGTTGATGAAGTAGAATACCAAGCAGTTATTGCTGAGAAAGATGAAACTGTAGAAGAATATAAAGCAAGACTTCACCAAGTTGAAAAGATTATTTTACCTTTTCTGACAAACTTATATAAGACTGCTGAACAACCATATATTCATTGGCCCAATCGTGGTCCTGCAATTGAAAAACAAATGCAGAAAATTCTCAAACTAACGAGGGGATAATGTTTACTATTTCTGATGCAGCAGCAAAGAAAATTAAATCTATCATTGATGAAGAAGATCCTTCATTGAAACTACGTGTGTTTGTGCAAGGTGGTGGATGTACAGGCTTTCAGTATGGTTTCTCTTTAGAAGAATTACCACCAGCAGATGATGACTTCACATTTGAAAGAGATGGTGTTGGTGTAGTGATTGACTCTATGAGTATGAGTTACTTAAATGATGCGGAAATAGATTATAAGAAAGATTTGATGGGTGATTCTTTTACAATCAAAAATCCTAACGTAACTGCAACATGTGGTTGTGGTTCATCATTTGCCGTATGAAAACATTTACAGAATACCTAACAGAACGAGCAGAAGGCGCTGGCCTAACTATATTTGATATTGATGATACTTTGATGCATACCACAGCCAAGATTGCTGTTAAACTTAATGGTAAAGTTGTGCGTGAATTGACAAATCAAGAGTTCAACACCTATCAATTAAAGAAAGGTGAAGAGTTTGATTTCGGTCAGTTTCGTGATGCCAAGAAATTCAAAGAAGAATCAAAACCTATTGCAAAGATGTTTGCAAAGGCAAAAGCAATTCTACGTAATGTTGTGAACAAACCAGGTAGTCAGATGATTATTCTCACTGCACGTGATGATTTTGATGATAGAGAAACTTTCTTAGATACATTCCGTCAGTATGGTTTAGACATTGACAAAGTAAGAGTTGAACGTGCTGGTAAACTGAAAGGTTTTGCACCAGCACAAGCAAAATATGTTATCGTCTACAATTATTTAAAACAAGGTAAGTTTAGCAGAGTTCGTTTGTTTGATGATAGTATGGCAAACTTAAAAGAATTTTTGCGTTTGAAGAAAGAGTTCAAACACGTTGAATTTGAAGCATACTTTGCAAAACCAGATGGTTCTGTACAAAGAATCAAAGGTATGAATGAAGAACAAGAGTTTGTATCGAAAGCTGGTGCTGGTGAATGGGGTCGACCAGAACTACGTGATAAATACTTGAGTGATACACCAGGTCAAAGCGTAAAACAATTTAAAAAATTTACAGGAAACTGGGCAACAACAGATATAAAATAAATTATTGGAGATATTATGAAGGATTTGATAGTGGGTTGTGCGACCAATTACGATTGGTCGAAATTAAAGTATTGGGTTAATTCCATCAACGCATCAGGATTTGAAGGTGATAAAGTCCTGATTCTCATGAACTGTGATAAAAATACGGCACAAAAAATTACTGATGCTGGTTTTTCTATCATAGCATTCAATCAAGATGCCAACGGCAATCTTACATACAACTCTCAACTGATGGTTCACGTTGAGCGTTTCATCCATATTTACAAACTACTCAAAGATAACGAATATCGTTATGTGATTACCACAGACGTAAAAGATGTTATCTTTCAAAAGAATCCATCTGTATGGATTGAAGAAAATTTACCTTATGGTGAAGATTTGATATTCTCATCAGAGAGTATGAAATACAAAGATGAACCGTGGGGTCGTGAAAATCTAACACAATGTTATGGTCAAGGCATCTACGAAGATTTTAAGAACAATACAATTTTTAACGTTGGTGTTCTTGCTGGTCGTGGACATGCAATGAGAGATTTGGTACTTCAATTATTCTTGAACTGTATTAATCGTCCTATTTCCATCGTAGATCAAGCAGTATTCAATGTGATGATTTCGAGACACCCATATCTTTCATCTTCATTATATACTATATCCGAAGATGGGTGGGCATGTCAATTAGGCACAACTGCTGATCCAAGTAAAATTGATTCATTTCGACCATTTTTACTTGAACCATCGCCGAAATTAGAAGGTGATAAAGTTGTAACTTCTGAAGGAATAGAGTATACTATAGTTCATCAGTATGATCGTGTACCTGAGTGGAGAAAAGTGATAGAGGCAAAATATGACGACAAATAGAATTAAAGAATTGTTTTGGGAACTAGAAAAAGGTTCCACCAAATGGTCAGGTTACTTTGATGTATATGAAAGGCATCTAAAAAAGTTTGTTGGTAAAGCACCACGCATTCTTGAGATCGGTGTTTTGGGTGGCGGTTCAATTGAACTCTGGTTAAAATATTTTGGACCAGGCACTTCTGTTGTTGGTCTTGATGTCAATCCTGATTGCTTGAAGTATGAATATAATGGTGATGTCAAGATTGTGATGGGTGACCAAGGTGATCCTGCATTCTGGGATGATTTTCTCAAAACACAAAACAAGTTTGACATTGTGATTGATGATGGCTCACATATAATGAATCATCAGATTACTACGTTGAACAAAGTATTTCCACATATCAAAGAAGGTGGTGTATTTGTTTGTGAAGATACTCATACAAGTTATTGGCCACAGCCATGGGGTGGTGTGTTTCGTGGTGCTGGTACATTTTTAGAACATTCTAAACGTGTTACTGATATTCTTAATCAACAACACTTTCAAGGCACACCAATCTCTGATGAAGCATTAGCAGTATATAATAATCTTTATTCTGTATCTTTTTACAATTCTGTAGTTGTTATGGAAAAAGAAAATCTTAAACCATTCGGTATCACGGATAACAAAGCAAACGTGGGACGTGAACTATGAAAATAGCATTGTGTATATCTGGTCAACCCCGCATGTGGGAAAAGGGGTTTGAGTATCACTATCAAAATATTATTAAAAATAATGATGTAACTGTATTTGTACACTCTTGGGAAATGCCTGCTGAACAAATGCAAGCAATTTCTGAGAAATATAATGCAGCAAGTTTTATCACATCACCAAATCCTACTGTTGATTTATCAAAGTATACTAACACACCACCACCATCACCAAACTGGAAAGTTAAAGATGGTCGTTTTGCAACATATTGTCAATTGTATGCTATTAAAGAAGTTATGCAAACAAAACGTGATTATGAGAAACAACACAATATGAAATTTGATTGGGTTGTTCGCTCACGTTTTGACTTTGCTATTAATGTTCGTATACCATTTGACACATTAAATCCTAATAAGTTGTATATTCCTAATTGTCGCATGACTCCAGGTCGTGACTTTGGTAATGACCAGTTTGCTTTTTCATCATCAGAAAATATGGACAAGTATGCAGATGCATATAATCATATTGACGAGTTCTATAATTCTGGCGTACAATATATGATGGAAGATTTTATGAGTGCTAACTGGAAACTACATGGTCTTGTTGGTGAAAATTTACTCTACTGTGATATTAATCATCCATTCCCACCCGGTCCATATAATGGCACCTGGCATTCACTTCTACGTGAAGATTTTGATGAATGGCAAAAGTAATACGAAAACTTATGGGATACTCTAAAAGTGAAGTCCAGATTATGGAAGAAGATGGTGATGTCTTTGTTCGAAAATCTGGTGATATCAAACGCAATTTAGAAAGATATGATATCTTAGAAAATCTAGGTTTACCTATTCCAAAAATATTTGAGATTACGGGTAAACACTATGATATGGAATATATTCCTAATCTAGATATTATAACATATCTAACAAACAATCAAGTAAATGACTTGGCTGATTTCATAGTTAAAGTATTAGACAAGTTTTCAAAGAATAGTATTGAAGCTGATTTTTCAAAGGTATATTTTGACAAACTTGAACATTTTAGTTTTGGTGCGTACAATCTACCGTTTACGGCTGAAGAGTTGATACGAAAATTACCACAATTCTTACCAATGTCTGAGTATCATGGTGATTTTACTTTACAAAATATGTTGTTCAATACAAATACAAAAGACTTTGTTCTGATTGATCCACTGACTACAGATTATGCTTCTTTTGTTTTTGATATAGCTAAACTTAGACAAGATTTAACATGTAAATGGTTTATTCGTCAAGGTAATTACTATTTCGATAGTAAACTAAAAATAATACATGAAGCACTGAGTAAATTTACTCACTATAACAATGACTATTTGTTGATATTGATGTTAATTAGAGTTATGCCTTATTGTGACAATGTGAATGACCAAAACTTTTTGAGAAATGAGATTTTAAAATTATGGAAATAATTATGCCTTGTGCTGGATTGTCATCCAGATTCCCTGATATGCGCCCAAAGTATTTACTCACAGATTATTCTGGTGAGATGATGCTCAAGAAAGCAGCAAAGAACTTTATTGGTAAGCACAATATAATTGTTGTTTTGTTAAAAGAACATGTTATTAAATTTGATGCACTTAGAAAAGTCACTGAAGCATTTGATGGTAAAGTTCGTGTAATTGTTTTGGATGATGTAACATCAGGACCTGCTGAAACGGTATATCACGCATTGTTTATGGCCAATCTTGATTTGGATGCTACATTCTTGGTCAAAGATTGTGATGGTTTTTATGATGCTGAACTTGTTGAGGGTAATGCCATATATGTTTCAAAGTTATCCTCCAATCCAAATATCAGAAATGCACCAGCAAAAAGTTATACCATCACAAATGAACAAGGTGTAATCAGTACAGTAGTTGAAAAGAAAATTGTCAGCAACAATTTTTGTGCTGGTGGATATCAATTTGCACGTGTTAAAGATTTTATAGATGCATATAACTCAATATGGTTAACACACGTTGGAGAAACGTTTGTATCAAACATTATTGATAAGATGATTTCTGATGGTAAAATATTTACAGAAGCATATGTAAACAATTTTATTGATGTTGGAACAGCACAAGATTGGCTTGAATACAATGATAAACCAACTTATTTCTGCGATGTTGATGGAACGATAGTTAAGTCTAAAGATGATTATTATGCAGAATTTGAACCTATTGAAGAAAATATTGATGCTTTACGCCAAAAAAGAAAGAACGGTTGTAAAATTGTTTTCTGCACAGCAAGAAACAAAAAATATTATACAGTAACTAGGTCGATGCTAGATAGTTTAGGCTTTCAAGATTGTGAACTGATTATGGAGATTAATCATTCAAGACGAGTGATTATCAATGATTTTGCAAAAACAAATCCATATCCATCAGCAGAAGCAATTAATATACCACGTGATAGTAATAATTTGGGAGAATATTTGTGAATGTAATGATTACAGGTGTTGCTGGAGGAATCGGTTCAACTCTAGCATGGCAACTAAAACAAAAAGGTTACAGAGTTATTGGTGTTGATAATTTTAATAATGGATATTACGAAAATCTTTTTGAAGATAAAGAACATATTTGTGATGAGTTCTATGAACGTGATATTAGAGATGATATTTCCATGAGATTGATAATGGAAAATGAAAAGATTGATGTTGTAATTCATCTAGCAGCAATCACTTCATTACCTAGTGCCGAATTGGATCCACGTGAAACAATCGAAGTAAATGTTTCTGGTACTGCATCTATTCTCGATTCTGTCAGAAAAACAAACGTTAAAAGAACAATCATAGCAAGCACATCAGCAATCTATGAGAATTCAATTCATCCACCATTCAAAGAAACCGATTACATTTATCCAAAATTAATGTATCCTTTGTCTAAAAAAATGATGGAAGATTTAGTTGAATCGTACATAACCAATTATGGAATGGATATTGTTACACTTAGATTTTTTAATGTGTTTGGTCCTAGACAAGATACACATCGTCCATCTCCACCATTATTAAATTACATTACACGTTGTGTTGTTTATGGTGAAGAAGCTACATTTTATTCAAACGGAGAACAACAAAGAGATTATGTTCATGTTGATGATGTAACTGAAATGATTATGCTTTCTATAGAAGTTCCAGAAGCCGCAGGTGAAATATTTAATGTTTGCACAGGCACTTTAACATCCGTTAAAGATGTTATAAGTTATGCTGAAAAAACATTTGGTAAATTTAATTACACATTCTCACCTTCTGAAAAATATTGGGGTGCTTATAAAGGATTACATGAAGGCACACATCCATTAAAACCAGAAGTTATTGCTAAAGAAGTTAATAAGTTCGCCGTTGGTTCTTATGAACGTGCTAGAAAAGTTCTTGGTTGGAATCCAAATACAAATATAGAAGAACTGATGATTAAAACGTTTAAAGAAAATGAGAAAAGATTGACACCATGAACATTATACCAAACAATAAATTGTTTATAGTAACTTCAGCATTAGAAGCCTCAATAGGAATTATACCTTTTGAAGATAGATTGAATCAGACAATCGAAGGACTTAAATCTCTGCGTGAGATTTATCCAGATGCAATCGTAATCTTAGCGGAAGCGTCACCACAAAAGATAAATCCTGAGAAAATTAAATTGTTAGATGATTTTGTTGATATGGTTGCTGATTTCTCTGGTGATAGAGACATATCACAATTTGCAAGTACAAATAGAAAGAGTGAAGCAGAGAATGTCTTAATGATTAAGATGTTGATGTTGTTGAAGCAAGAGCCTGCTTTAATGAAAATGATGTCAACTGTAAACAGAATTTTTAAATTATCAGCAAGAACAAACCTATTAGAAGGATTTGATATAAACGATCATGATCATTTTGGTAAATATGTATTCAAGAAACGTATACCTACATGGTTGCAGGGTGAAGCAAAAGAAGTTTTCACTAATTTATTGATTACTAGATTTTTTTCATTCTGCCCATCTTTAATGGATGATTATTTTGTGACTTGCAGAAGAAATATTGGTGTTATTTCTGACACAGGAATAGACACCGAACATGCCCATTTCTTCAATATTGACCCAGATAAATTAGTGGAACTTGACACAATTCACTGTCAAGGCATCATGGCCGGCACAGGAGCCACAGAAGTTTACTAAATACTAAATATCATAAAATCTGCTGTAGAGGCGGGGGAACATGAAATTTAGTCATTTTTTACGTGAACAGAAGGAAAAACATGCCGTGCTGGCATTTGGGCGTATGAACCCAATCACTTCTGGTCATGAAAAACTAGTCAATAAAGTCAAAGATATAGCTGCCAAAGTTGGTGGCTCTCATCACATCGTCCTGTCACACTCACAGGACTCAAAGAAAAATCCCCTGTCAGCAGAGCAAAAAGTCAAACATGCCAAGAACGCATTTCCTGGCACAAATTTCACAGCAGCATCTCCTAAAGCACCCACATTCTTTGATCACGCAGAAGCACTTCATAAAAAAGGTGTGACACATCTGCACATGGTTGGTGGTTCTGATCGTACAGACGAATATCATCGTTTACTGCACAAATACAACGGCACACATGAAGGTGCACGCTTCAACTTCAAAAAAATTACTGTACATTCTGCTGGTTCACGTGATCCAGATGCAGAAGGTGTAGAAGGTATGTCAGCATCAAAGATGCGTGAACATGCTAAACATGGAGATTTTGAATCATTCAAACAAGGTGTGCCATCATCGATGAAACATGCACATGCAAAACAAATGTATAACGATGTGCGTAAAGGCATGAGATTACATGAAGATATTATACGTGAAGGTGTGCATGATAAAGGCATCTTTAAAGCATTTTTCTTAGGTGGTGGACCTGGTTCAGGTAAAGATTATGTTCTGTCTAATACATTAGATGGACATGGTATGGTCGAAATCAATTCAGACAAAGCATTAGAGTATCTAATGGACAAAGAAGGTCTGGATAAAAGAATGCCAGACAATGAAGAAGCACAACGTAATGTTACACGTAAACGTGCCAAGAATGTTACTGAATTGCGTCAACGTTTAGCACTGCATGGACGTAATGGATTAATCATTAATGGAACTGGTGATGACCCTGGGAAGTATATGGACCTCAAAAAGAGACTTGAGAAGTTGGGTTATGATACCCACATGATTATGGTCAACACTAAAGATGAGATATCAAAACAAAGAAACGTCGAACGTGGTCAACGTGGTGGTCGTACAGTACCAGAAAATATTCGTAAAGAAAAATGGCAAGCAGTACAAGATGCACGACCACAGTTAGCAAAAATATTCCGTAACAGTTATATTGAGTATGATAACTCACATGATCTTCGTGATGAAAGTCCAACTGATCCACGTATCAAAGAACAAAAGAAAAAAGAATTAGAAGGCATCTTTAAGTATGTGCAGAAAACAGTTGGTCAACCACCAAAACATGAACATGCTAAAAATTGGATTGCCACAGAACTAGGTAAGAAAGATAAAGCACCTATTCGTCGTGATGTACAACCACATCCTGATGCTGGTACACATGAAGATATGCAAACAAATGGTTTAGAGTATTATGGTTTTGGTCGTTATGGTAAAGATGGTAAAGTAACACATCGTTCATTACACGGCAGACTTGTGCCAATGGAGAAAATCAACAAGACTGTTGAAACACACCAAAACAAAATCAATAAAGACAAAACCATTAAAGTTAGATCGGGTGGCAATCGTCACGATAAGAAACGAGCATCAAAGAAGATTAATGAAGCGTTTGATAATTTCTTACAAGAGAAAGTTACATTCTCTGTCACTGGTGATAGTCCACAAGAAGTTGAAAAAATGCTGCGTCTATTGCGTAATGAAGTACCAGAAGATCAAGTTGAAGAAGAAAATGATGAATACACATTCTCAGATAATGGAGCATTCAATCTTCTGACACTTGGTAAAGGTATAATGGTAACGGAAGAAACAGAAAAGAAAAAACAAAAACTATTATCTACTGCTGACGGTAAACCAAGAGTGTTTCACATTCGTATGTCAGCAGCAAAAGAAGCACATCGTCGTGGTGGTGAAGTAGCAAAAGTTGGTAATAAGTATGTTGTTAAACTTAGAGAGGATATAAATGAAGTCTTTACTACTCCGTATAACGCAACAATTGAAATCAATTATGCACAAAATAGTTCCACCCCTTCCGCAAAGGAACTGGGAAAGGTCAGAACCAACTTTGGAAGAAAAGCCAAGCCAAGTCCAGACAAACCAGTCTACGAACACTGCGGATGTGACGACGGACACCCCGAAATCAACCCAAGAAAAAAAATCACGCTCTCAAGCATCACCAAAAAGAAAGTCGAAGAATCAATCGACAAAGGGATAGAGCCTGGTATTTCTATGGCTGGTGCTGGTGAATCACTTGCACGTGATATGGGTGAAAAGATTCGTAAAAAATCTGGTAAAGCAAATCCAATTAACGAACTAACTGGTGATGAAACTGGTGCAAGCATTGGTGACCAGAAAGAAGATGAATTGAAGAAAAAAGGTATCTCACTAACTACATTCAAAAAGAGAAACTACGTATGAGAAAGTTCAAAAAATATTTAGATGAGAGATGCTGGACGGGCTACAAACCAGTTCCTGGTAAAAAAGCATATGAAAAAGGTTCTTGTGTAAAAGAAGAAAGTAAGTCTGGAGATTCATCTTTGCATGATTGGTTTACTAAGAGTAAATCATCAGATGGTAAACCGGGATGGGTTCAGTTGGGTGGGCGATACGCAGGTAAATCATGTGCAAGACAACCGGGGCAAACTACAAAACCAAAATGTGGTAGTTCAAAGATGGCAGCAGCAATGTCTGATAAAGAGGAAGATGCAGCCGCAAAAAGAAAAAGAGCACAAGACCCAAATCCCGATAGAAAAGGTAAACCAATCAATGTTTCGACAGAGGGAAAAAGAAAAATGAAAGAAGAAACTTTAGATGAGGCTTGTTGGCCAGGCTATGAAAAAAAAGGAATGAAAACTATGTTTGGTAAGAGATATCCCAACTGCGTTAAAAAAGAAAGTATTGATGAATATATTGCCAAAGGTGAATGTCCAGAATGTGGTGGAGTTATGGTTTCGGAGGAACAGTTAGCTGAAGAGAAAGATGCTTGTTATCATAAAGTAAAATCACGATACTCGGTGTTTCCAAGTGCATACGCATCCGGAGCATTAGTAAAATGTCGCAAAGTTGGTGCATCTAATTGGGGTAATAAAACAAAAAAAGAA
>JACCDW011409587.1_pt1 | contig 10556 bp, 9 predicted proteins | sample 7449781 | NCBI WGS metagenome assembly JACCDW01 (sample SAMN15323449, study PRJNA562643) | freshwater metagenome | isolation source: river surface water | place: USA:Blue River Watershed | collected 2017-08-18
AGTGCAATTGAAGCAGTAGCCAGCATGGCCAGTTTGATAGCTGGCGGCACCCTGTGAAGCCAGGTCTGCCTGGCGATGTAAGGACTGATCACTTAGTCCGGTTCCAAAGCACTCTGGCGATAAGCTTCCAGGACCAAATGAGCAGGTCCTTGCATTTGTACAGACCCTTGATCCAGCCAGATCACCTCATCGAATGTCTCGAGTAAATTGAGTTGATGTGTGGAAAAAATGACGCGTCCAGGCGTGGCCTGGATCAGCCTCGTCATTCGATGGGCAGTTGCCAGATCAAGGTTGGCAAAAGATTCGTCTAGCAACAATGTTTTTGGCTGATCGATTAGAACCGACAGCAGACACACCAGCGTCCTCTGCCCTGCAGATAACTCATGGGTAGTGAGCCCCAATAAATCACAAGCGCCGTGTGTCTGGGCCATTTCTCTTGCGCGGCGCTCAGCATCCAAACCAGGTACACCTCGCTCGGTCAGCCCAAAGGTTAGTTCCTCTAGTACGGTGGGGAAAAGGATCTGGTGATCTGGATTCTGAAAAACCAGCCCCACCGGCCTGTCGACCTGAATGGAACCCTTTTGAGGCACCACCAGCCCTTGCAAAAGCCTTAAAAGACTGCTTTTGCCGGCCCCGTTGCGCCCGATGAGCCCCAAGTGCCGCGCGGGCGACTGCAGAGACAGGCCTTTAAAGACCTCTCGGTCGCCGACTCGGGCCCAGATGTGTTTTAACTCCATGGCCGGTATACTACGACCCTTCGCATCAAAGCTCACTGCACCGGCCGGAGTGGTGGAATTGGTAGACGCACCGGACTCAAAATCCGGCGCCAGAGATGGTGTGCGGGTTCGAGTCCCGCCTCCGGCACCAGGTTCGCTCTTTGGTTATTTCCTCGCCGCGAGGATGTAAAGCTGGTAGCAAAAGAATCTGTTAAGTCCAGGTACTCGACAGAGCATTTTCTCCAACAATCCGAGCAGACTTCCTGGAAGAAACCGGTTAATCGTTCGAAATCGCGCATGGCCCGATAAAAAAGGGGTCTCGTAGAATCCGGTTTGAATGATCCGCAGCCCACTTTCGTGGCAAATACTAGCCAATTCCCGCATGGTGTAGGCGAAGACATGGTCTTCACCGTCGGCTGTGTTGGAGGCCGTCAAACCGCTTGAGCTTTCCAAGAACTCCGCAAATGTCGGGAGCATGTTCCTAAAGTAGTGATAGTTTGGGGTGGTGATTAGTATCTGACCGTCTTCATCCAACACCCGCCTGAGGTTAGTGAGCATGGCCTGAGGGTTTGTTACATGCTCGACCACTTGGTTGAGATAGATTAGGTCGTGAGGACCCTCAAGGTCGTCTGTCGCGAGATTGGCCGTCTTTAGTTTGATTTCGCCATGGCTGAAGCGCAGTGAAGCATACCGAACGAAGTCCTCTCTAATGTCAACCGCAAAAACAGTGTGCCCTTTCTCTGCCAACATCAGCCCAAGGGTCGCCTGCGCACAACCTGCTTCAAAAATTCTCGCGAGCCTACCGGGCAAAAATTTCTGATACCAACCAAGTCGAAACTGATACGACAGGTAGACGCCCCGATTTCTGCCAGGCTCCCACATTTCAAGGCAGTCATGATCGTAGAGTCTCAACATATCGATCGACCAGTCGGCGCTTGGAATGGGTCTCTTCATCTGATCAACATATCATGCGACTATTCGCAAATAACGATTTCTTTATGAAAGTTTTGGTGCGTGCACAGTAAATTTAAGATTAGGGTCGCGATTGTTTGTTTGGCCTCATTCGCTATTTTGGCTTACTACGCCAAGTATTTCAGTTTCTCTCTTCTCAGTTGTGTCACTTCGGTGGAGTGTGGCAAAGAGCAGGCCATGGACATCACCCCTGTCGTTTATGACATGTACCTGATCATAAAGTCTCGGCCCTTACAACGATTCGATATTCATACTGATATCGTCAGGGCGGACACCACACAAGCCTTGGAGTCACGAGCGGTTGAATTTCTCTACCCGAGCCGGTACGACAAAGCAGCCAATGACATGTTTGTACCGATCGACGACAACACTTTTGCAAATTGTCTTTTCCCAGTCGAGGGCCTAAGTGTCAAGCTCTGCTCAAAGCAATAAAGAAGACCTTTACATGGTGACTGCAACGGCGCTGATTGGGCTGAGTCTGCTCAATTATGTGACCTGGGCTCTCGGTCACCCCGCTCCATGGTTAGTGCTTGGCATTTTGATGATGATGGCTTTGGCTGGGTTAGGCTGTATCGTTTGGCGCCGAGACTTTGTGTTGATCGGGGTGTTTGGCTATCTGATTGTCGTGAGCCTCTCTAACGCAAACGTCGGTTGGGATCCGCGATCTCTTTGGTTCTTTTTTGCGAAACGGATTTTTTTGGAAGGTGACCTCTATTCTCGATTAGATGGCTACCACTCAAGTTCTTACCCAGCCTTGTTCAGTGCATTGGCGGCGAGCCTTGGGCACATTCAAGGTGCGTGGGGTGAGCAAGTCCCAAAATTGGCATCACTCTTTTTTTTAGCTCCAGCCTTCGTGGTCATTCGCCACATCACGTCATCTGCCATGTTGACCTGGGTTTGGTTTCTCCTCCTACTTTTGGTGGCTGGCGTCAAGTTGATCAATGGCTACCAAGATCCGATTCTGGGCTTGTATTTGGTCTTGTTCCTATGCCTCGCTCCAAATGTATTTCTGTCAGAAAAGAAGCCGCCTGACATCCTCAGTCATTTTGCGCTGCTTGGCGTTATGGTCTCGATGCCTCTGCTTAAGAATGAGGGACAGGCGATGCTGCTCACCCTGGTTCTCGCGACCGTTATTGCTTCTCGGAGATTGAACATCAAAGTGCTCGTGTTCGGTGGCATTGCGATCGCGTTTTGGTGGTTCACTTGGCAGCAGCACCTGTCGGCTGCCGGTGTGTCAGATGGTCTTATGGCGGGCGGGCCAACGGGCCTTCTCCAAAGAGTTGGTGCCCGACTAATGCAGGTGGAACCCATTTGGCAGACGGGGCTCTCAATGTTGGAGAAGTCAGCAGGTTGGATTGCTGTATACGCTTACTCTCACTGGCGGATGAGTCGGACAGACAGAGTACCGGTCTTGGTTGGCTCTTCTGCTGTGCATCGCCTGTTGTGTTGGTGGGGCTTTCTTTATAGCGGGGTGCTATTTTTAATCTATATCTCTACACCTGCTGATTTGACGTGGCACTTGAATACAAGTGTTGGCCGCACCATGATGCCGCTCAATATTGCTCTGATGACCATGACGCTACTCAACTTTCGCGATCCCATTAAGGAATGGGCCTCCATCACAAGAAGGCGCATGCAGGGAGCGCTGCCTGATTAAGGCCGGTTTGATTTGAAGTATGAAATGGTTCTGATCAACCCCTCTTTGAGGTCCACCTCGGGTTGCCATCCCAGTGCTTGTCGAGCCAGGTCAATATTCGGCTGGCGTTGCTTTGGGTCATCTGCTGGCAAAGGAAGAAAACGCAATTCACTCTTTGAACCGGTGATTTCAAGCACCAATTTGGCCAACTCCAACATGGTGAACTCCCCGGGGTTTCCAATGTTCACGGGCCCGGTGAAATCGTCCGCGGTACTCATGGTTCGAATCATCGCCTCGATCAGGTCGTCGGCGTAACAAAAACTTCGAGTCTGTTGGCCGTCTCCATAGATGGTGATGGGCTCCCCCCGCAGTGCCTGGACAATGAAGTTACTAACTACACGACCATCGTTGGGATGCATTCGAGGGCCATAGGTATTAAAGATCCGGACCACTTTGATGCGCAAGCTGTGCTGTCGCCAATAGTCAAAAAAGAGCGTCTCAGCGCAACGCTTACCTTCGTCATAACAACTTCGAATGCCGATTGGATTGACTTTCCCCCAGTAGGTCTCTGGCTGAGGATGAACCTCGGGGTCTCCATATACCTCGCTCGTACTGGCTTGCAGAATCTTCGCTCTGACTCGTTTGGCCAGTCCCAGCATGTTGATCGCACCGTGCACACTGGTCTTCGTAGTTTGGACTGGGTCATGCTGATAGTGAATTGGCGAAGCAGGGCAGGCCAGGTTGTAGATCTCGTCGACCTCGACATACAGCGGGAAGGTCACGTCATGTCGCATCAACTCGAAACGAGGGTGGTCCAATAAATGGGCCACATTTCGTTTGCTACCTGTAAAAAAGTTATCAACACACAGTACATCGTGCCCCTGACCGATCAGTCGATCGCAGAGATGAGAGCCAAGAAACCCCGCACCGCCGGTTACCAAGATGCGTTTACCGGTTGCGTCGATGGATTTGGTGCTGTGGATTGACGGATGGGGTTCGCGTTTGGTCATTGTTTTTCTCGGATTTCTATCAGGCAGATTCCTGTTTGTTCGAATAATACGTGAGTCGAATCCTCTGGATTTAACGGCAACTCTCTGAGTAGATGGGTTTGTAAGACCACCCAGTCGCCTCTGGTCGGCACCGATGCCGGTATTACTTGTCTTGCTTCAAACGACAGGCTCGGCGCCGTCAATCGCCAAGTGATCACTCGTTTAGGCAGAGCGGCTTGAGTATTCTTTTGCTTCTGTATTAACTGAGCGATCTGGACCAATGGGCCCCGCAAGGCCTTCATGACGGTTGGAATGACCAGACCATGAAGGAACATCCCTAGAACCAAGACGATGATCAGTATTCCTGCACGGAACTCTCGAAAGCCGATTACGAATGCCGCCAAACCAGAAAATCCGACTGCTGCCAGGAATAAGGTTTGCGTTTCAAAGTGGGTCAAGACTTCCGTCAGAACAACCCTGTAATACGGATCGTTCGTCCTCTCAATCAGACTGGCGAGACCCTCATGCTGGCCCAAGAAAACAAGTAGGGCCAGCAGAATCAGCACCGGCAAAGCAAGTGTCGTTCGGTTAACGATGGCTTTGCTAGAACTTGAGAGAACAAGACTGGTTATGACGACGAGGCCAGAGAGCCCATAGAAACCATAGTGCGGCAATTTGGTCGCGGAGAACGAGAAAAAGACCAAAACAAAACCCAGTACAGCCCAACAGATCCGCAGTTCTGGCCTTCTGATGATCCGCCCAACCTCCCCCCTGGTGAGAGGCGACAGAAGAGCGAGCGCCACGGGTACGGTCCACGGCAGGCTAGCGATCAGCATCCACGTGGGGTAGTACAGTGGACCGGCCGAGAAACCATGCATCGTGCTCGTAAAGCGTCCCAGGTTATGGAGCCCCAGAAACCCCTCTATAAAGGCCGGTCCCTGCGCTTGAAATTGCAGTGCGTACCAGGGGCCAGCGACGACAATTGCGGCAAACCAGGCCAACGGGTCAAACGCCAGTCGGAGCCATCTTTTCAGGTGTTCTAAACCAGACAACGCGGACCCCACTAGGCTCGCTGCGCCTGGCACCAGAATCGCTATCGGCCCTTTGGCCAAAAGACCAAGCCCTATACAGATCGCCGCCAGTCGAATCCAAATCCGGCCCGATTCTGCAGGTTTAAGTGGCCAAAGCGCTCGCCAGATCAAAAGACAGCTGATCACTAAAAAGGCATTGAGACTGGCGTCGGCGGTGGCAGCTCGGGACATCGCTGGAATGCCCAGGCAGGTGCCAGCGATGAGCACAGCCCAGCCATAGGCTTGTGTTTTACTCTGGGGGGCAATGCGGGATGCGATCAAATAGGCCCACCCTGCAATACCACCAACCCAGACCAAACCCATCACGGCTGATGGCAGTCGCGCTCCGAAAGACGTCTGCCCAGCGATAGAGAACGCCACCATTTGCAGCCAATGAAACAAAGCCGGCTTGTCGAAGCGGGGCGCATCTAATAACCATGGTGAGATGAGGTCGCCTCGACTGAGCATCTCTCGGGTCGCCTCCGAGAACGCACCCTCGTCCAAGTCGGTTAGTGGCGCACTTCCAAGGCTCACAAATATCACCAGACAGGCTACTGCCCACGCGCCCACCACAAACAGGTGGTCCGCGAGACTGGCTTTGGGGGGGCTTAGTTCAGTTCGCATTAGGCCTCTGGTCTTCCCGGTGGAACCAAAACCACAGCCCCATGACGCCTTGAATCGTTGAGCACAAACCAAAGAGGAGCGAGCCGGCAAGCACGCCTTCTTTCGAGAAACCGAACGGTGTGATCAGGGCGACAGCCCCCAGTTCACGTGCCCCAAACCCACCGAGTGCGGCAGGCAGAACGGCGCTAAGAAAAACACCCCCGCATAGCGCGTTCAGCAACCACCACGGGACGTGGACCCCCACGCTTAACAAACATAAAGAGAAAGCGAACACAGTGATGACTTGAATGACGACAGACAGTGGGAGTGTCCTCCACAAGATCGGCAAGGCATTGCTGATTTCGATGAAGACTTCAAATATTTGTATAGCTTTAAGCGGGGAGAGCTTTGATAGCCACACTCGATGAGAGAGATATCCGACGAGGGGTGCTATAGCAATCAAAAGTAGCGCAAGCAGGTAGCCATTACCAATTGGGCTGCTAAACCATCCGGGTGGGGCCGCTTCAGTGGTGTGAGACAACACTGTCACGAGGCCTGCCGACAGACTTAACCAGGTTAGGCCCCAGAATCCGCTCACGCGATCTAACAATACCGAGAGCAATGCGATGTAGCCTCTGCCAGGGTGTTCATTACTCCGAGCGATAAGTCTGCTCCGCCATGCATCGCCTCCAATGATTCCGCCTGGCAGGACGCTGTTGATTGAAATACCTTGCGCATATGCGGACAGATGGAGCCTAAGAGAGGCTGTAAGTCCAAGGGATTGAGAGATGGTTAGCCAGCGATAAGTACAAAGAACGTTCGCCAAGATGGCCAGGATTAGGGCGCAGCCAAACAGCAATGGATCGGCATTTCTGAACATGACCAATAAACTTGGAATATCAGTCAGGCTCACCAAGCCCACCAGCAGGGCCAGGCCCAGCAGGGGCTTGATGAACCTCATGCCAGGTCTCGAGGATCTCTCAGAATGTATTGCTGGCGGCCTTTGGGCTCGTGGTAGATGCGAATCAGCAATTCGCCAATTAATCCAACGGCCAGAAGTTGGGTGCCCACTAGGGTCAGCAAGACGCCTAGCATGAGCAGTGGCCGGCCACCAATGTCTTCGCCCAAGACCAGCTTGTCGAAGGCCAACCAGCCTAGGGTGCCCAGACCAAAGATCAACATGACCATAGCAATGCCGCCAAAAGCATGGATCGGCCGATGCAGAAAGCGCATGGTGAACCGAATCCAGAGCAGATCCAGCATGACCCGAATGGTTCGATCGATGCCGTATTTGGAGACACCAGCAGACCGGGCGTGATGCCGCACAGGCACCTCGACGATCTTGGCGCCGACCTCGGCCGCCAGCGCCGGGATAAACCGGTGCAGTTCGCCATAGAGACGAAGGTCATGGATGACGCGGGCGCGATAGGCCTTGAGCGCACAGCCGTAGTCGTGCAGCCGGACTTTGGTCACCTTGCTGATCAGAGCGTTGGCGATTTGGCTGGGGATTTTTCTGGAGACGGTGGCGTCTTGTCGGTCCTTGCGCCAGCCCGACACCATGTCGACATCGGGCTGGTCTTTCAGGATTTGAATCAGCGCTGGGATGTCCCTGGGGTCGTTCTGCAGGTCCCCATCCAGGGTCACAATGAGCTGGCCCTGCGCGGCATCAAAGCCGGCCTGCAGTGCTGTGGACTGACCATAGTTCCGAATCAGGTACAGGCACTTCAGCCAGTGTGTCTTGGCCTGCCACTCAGCCAGCAGTCTGCGCGAACCGTCTCTGGAACCATCGTCCACCAGGATCAGCTCAAAACTCTGCCCCGACACCAAGGCATCGCCCACGGCAGCAATCAGGCGGGGGATGGTCTCCACCTCGTTGTAGATGGGAATGACAATCGAGATCTCGGGCAAGACGGAGGCTGCTATTGGCGTGGCGTTCATGCAGTCATTCTACTGGGCTGGCTGCAGCCAGACCCAATGGGCCACCACCCCTTGGTTGGGCTTACCCTCCAGTCGAATCGTGGCCAGGGGAGCAGACAGGTTTGGGTGCGTCTGGCCCAAAGGCTCGACTTGGCGGAAATCCCTTGAGAGACGCTCTGTCAGATCCACCGGTGGGGTCCGGGTATCCGCGACCTGAACCAGCAGGATCCTCCTAGGCTCCTTGTTTGACCCTGTATTCGCCTCTTGGCCAGCCAGCAGTTGCCTCAGGTCGTGTTGAAGTTGCCAGTGGTTGTCCTTTAGACCGGTGGGGTTGAAGGCATAGACCTGCGCCTTTGGTAGGTAGGCCGCCAGATTGGCCAGCAGCTTGCGGTCGTCCGATGCCAGTACCAGGGGGGATTTCTGCACCTCTGCGATCACGCCAGCCACTTCTTTGTAACCCGTCAACCGTACAAAGGGATCTGTCGACCGCTGACCCTTTAAACCCAATTCTTGAACCCACCAGGGGGCTCCCAGCAGCAGACCCGTCGCGCAAAGGTTGATGACCAGCGTGGTCCAGAGTCCCAGGTTGATGGAGAAGGGCAGCCTGGCACCCCGACCGGCACTAGCGGCCAGCCACCAGGCAGCGACCACCAGGCTCATGGCCACCAGGGCGGGCGAGGCCCAATTGGCATGGGCTCGGCTTAAAGCACTCTGGGTCATGACGACCAGCAGCATGGGCCAGGCAAAGGCCAGCAACAGGCTGATGGCCTGGGACACCTCGGGTGGGTAGGGGTTGCGACCACCGACGGTTCGCCCCAACCGGCGCAGGCTACCCCAGAGGAACATGCCAAACACCACCGGACTGAAGGTCAACCACTGGGCTGCAAAGAAATTCCACAGACCAGCCAAGTTCAGGCCATGGTCTTGCCCCACCGTGATGTCCGCATGGTGGGCAAATGTGGGCCAACCCCACTGGGCGTTCCAAGCCAGGTTGGGACCTAAGACCAGCAGGGCCATCAGCGCGCAGACCCATGGCCCAGGCGTCAGCAGCAGCCGTCTCTGGATCAGGACGATCAGCGCCGAGATGGCAAAGACGCCCATCGAGTACTTGGTGAGTAGCCCCAAACCCGCAAAGACGCCGCAGGCAACCCACCAGGCCAACTGGTTCTGGTGGTTCAGGCTGGCGAGTTCCTGACCCAGTCTCAGGCCTCTGCCCAACTCTTTGGCGGGACCGATTGCTCCCACAAAAGCCCAGAGCGCAGCAGACCACCAGAGCAGAAGCCAGGCATCGGTCGTGGCAGCTTGGCTGTAGAAGGCCACCAGAGGTGCCGCTAGAAACAGCACCGTAGCCCATATTGCAATCTGTGCTCTGTGGAACAGGGCCTGGGCTGTTGCATAGACGAAGACGCTGGCACCGGCCATGGCCAGCGGTTGCAGCCAACGCAGGCAGCCCTCGGGGCCCCACAGACTGGTGGCGGATGCTTCACCACAGCCCAAAGTGGCCACAGACATGGCCCAGGCCACAAAGGGGGGCTTGGAGTAGTAGCCCATCTGCAGGTCTCTGGACCAGACCAGGTACTGGGCCTCATCAACCGACAAGGGGACAGGCCAGGCCAAGGCCATCCAGACCCGCAGAGCGACGACCGCCAGCAGAGTCAGGGCGAGCAGGCCCAAGACCTTGGGTCGGGTAGAGAAACTGTCAACTGGCATGGCCCCATCATACGGTGGGTCCAATTGATGAGAAAATCCGCTCATGGCCGTTTCACCCTCTTTTGTGCACCTGCGCATGCACTCCGAGTTCTCGATTGTCGATGGCATCACTCGGCTGGATGCGGCTGTAGACAAAGCGGCTCAAGACGGCCAGACAGCTCTGGCTTTGACCGACCTGGGCAACACCTTCGGTTTCATTAAGTTTTACAGGGTGGCCCGCAGCCGTGGGTTGAAACCGGTTTTGGGGGCCGATGTCTTTGTTGCCAACCCCGCAGACCGGGACAATCCCTTCCGCGCCCTGTTATTGATCCAAAACGACCAGGGCTATAAGAACCTCTGTGAGTTGATTTCCAGGGCCTGGCTCAGCAATGTCCACCGAGATCGCGGTGAGATCGACTTCGCCTGGTTTTCCGAGTTCTCAGACGGATTGATCTGCCTGTCAGGTGCTTTGCAGGGTGAAGTGGGTCAGGCCCTGCTCAAGCAGACCGATCAAGGGTTCGAGGAGGCCAGGCTTGCAGCCCAGCGTTACCAGTCGGTCTTTGGTGATCGATTTTTCATCGAGTTGCAGCGAGCAGGCTTTGATGAGGAAGAGAACTATATTCGATCGGCCCTTCGGATAGCGGCGGACTGCAAGCTGGCTGTTGTCGCCACGCACCCAGTGCAGTTCTTAGATGCCCAGGATTTCAAGTCTCACGAGGCTCGCGTCTGCATTGCCACTGGCGAGACCCTGGGCAACCCCAGACGCAAGCGCGCCTTTACCGAACACCAGTACCTGATGACGCAGGAGCAGATGGCCCAGCGCTTCGCGGACATCCCCCAGGCGCTGACCAATGCAGCAGCCGTTGCGGCCAAGTGCAACCTGAGCCTGCAACTGGGCAAGCCCCAACTGCCGGACTTCCCAACGCCCAACGGCGAGACTCTGGAAGATTACCTGCGGACCTCC
>JACCDW011443886.1_pt1 | contig 10556 bp, 8 predicted proteins | sample 7449781 | NCBI WGS metagenome assembly JACCDW01 (sample SAMN15323449, study PRJNA562643) | freshwater metagenome | isolation source: river surface water | place: USA:Blue River Watershed | collected 2017-08-18
CTAAGGTCAGTCCCGTAGCGGAGCGGACGAGACGGTTGAGATAATCCTTCTGCAGTCCGACCCTCCGGGCCAGTTCCGCCGGGGACGGCCAACGTCCTTCATCATTCTGCCGCCATTCCCGCTCCAGCCTCGCAACCAAGCCTTGGGAAGGAATCGACCGCGGTGCACGCGGGTCGCACGCGGCCAAGCAAAGGGAAAGAATCTGGAGGGCGGTCCCAGCCGCCCCCAGATCTACTCCCCGCTGGCCGGCTACCAGCAAAGGCAGACGGCTCCGCACCTCCGCCATTGCCTCGGCCGCCAAAAATCCCGTGCGAAACGCCGTCTTTCCCTTCCAATCCGCCACGAGACAGATCGCCCTCCGCGGCCCTGTTTCCTCAAACCCATGCCGGAGACCTGCGGGAAGAAAGAACACGGTACCGGCGGAGACCGGAAAACTCTTTTGGGCGACCCGCTGGATCCCCTTGCCGCGAAGATAGAGCAACATCTGCCCGTGGGCATGCGCGTGGGGGGTCATTCGGTCAAAGGGCTGCAGATGGCGGTTCACCCGCAGACCCAGAATCTGCCACGGACCACACTGTACCCGCATCTCCCGCAGCACCACCGGCTGCAGAGGAACGTCTGGCGAGCGGCGAACCCCTCTCCTCATCATAGGACATTAATAAAGTCGTTTTTGTACTAGGAAAGGCGTTTTTCCCCAGCCTGCCTTGCCTTGGTCAGGGTAGGATTTTTAGATGGCTAGACCCGTTATTCTCATCACCGGAGCCAGCCGTGGATTGGGCCGCGGAGTCGCCCTTTCCCTGGCACCGGAAGGTTACGATCTCGTCATCCACTACGCCTCCAACCGGGCGGCAGCCGAGGAGACTCTTTCCGCCTGCCAAGCTGTCGCCCGCAGCCAAGACCAGCGCTTTCTCGCTGTTCCGGCCCAACTCGCTTCCTCCAAGGATAGAGCTGCCTTAATGGAAAAGGTGCTGCAGGAGTTCGGGCGCCTCGATGCCTTAATCAACAACGCTGGCATCGCCCCCCGCGAACGGGCAGACCTGCCCGATGCCAAGGAGGAGATTTTTGATGAGGTCATTTCCGTCAACCTCAAGGGCCCATATTTTCTCAGCCAGCTCGCCGCCCGCCACTGGCTGGCGAATCCCGGAAAGCCCCTTCTGCTAGGGGGCTACAAGCTGATCTTTGTCACTTCTATTTCCGCCGACACCGCTTCCGTTAACCGGGGCGAGTACTGCATCTCCAAGGCGGGTCTCGCCATGGCCGCCCAGCTCTGGGCCACGCGCCTCGCCGCCGACGGGGTCCAGGTCATGGAACTCCGGCCCGGCGTAATGGCCACGGACATGACCGAGGGCGTGAAGGATAAATACGATAAGCTAATCGGCGAAGGTCTCGTTCCCCAAAAGCGCTGGGGCAAACCGGAGGACGTCGGCCTCGCCTGCCGTGCGATCTGCCGGGGCGACTTCCCCTTCAGCACCGGCGACGTCATCTATCTCGACGGCGGCTTCCACCTCCGCCGCTTGTAAACCTTTATGATCCACATCGACCCCACCCTCACCCCGAAAAACCTCGAGGCCGCCGCCCGGCGGGTCTTTGAGGCTTCCGCCCCAAAAATCCACGCCCTCCAGAAACGCTGGAAGGCATCCCACGGCACGCCCGTCTTCACTATTGCCGGAAAGTACACTTCCCGCGGATGGACCGAATGGACTGAGGGCTTTGTCTACGGCTCCGCCATCCTCCAGTACGACGCCACCGGTGACCGCGAGATGTTGCGAATCGGCCGCGAAGGCACACTCCGGCGGATGGCCTCTCACGTCACCCACGTGGGCGTCCACGATCACGGTTTCAACAACATCAGCACCTACGGCAACCTTCGCCGCCTTCTTCTGGAAAAACGTCTCCCCGCCAACGAGTGGGAGGCTCATTTCTACGACCTCGCCATCAAGGCCAGCGGCGCCGTCCAGGCTTCCCGCTGGACCCAGCTGAACCCGGAACTGGGCTACATCCGTTCCTTCAACGGTCCGCACTCCCTGTTTTCCGATACCATCCGATCCCTCCGCGCCCTCGGCCTCGCCCACCAACTCGGCCAGACGCTCATGGGGGAAAACGACCGCAAGATCAGCCTTCTCGGCCGCTCGATCCAGCACGCCGAGACCACCGCCCGCTACAACGTCTACTACGGCAGAGGTCGCGATTCCTATGACGAACCAGGACGCGTGGTTCACGAATCTATCTTTAATATCACGGACGGCGCCTACCGGTGTCCCTCGACCCAGCAGGGGTATTCAGCGTTCACCACCTGGACGAGGGGCCACGCCTGGGTCCTCTGCGGCTATCCGGAACAGCTGGAGTTTCTCCAGACCCTGCCAGAAGCTTCCTTCACCGAGTTCGGTGGAAAACGGAAAATCCTGAACCGCTTTTTGCAGGTGGCAAAGGTGACGGCGGACTTCTATCTCCGAGAAACGCCCACGGATGGCATTCCCTACTGGGACACCGGTGCGCCGGGCCTCGTCCATCTGGGCGACTACCGCGACCGGGCGGCCGACCCTTTCAATTACCACGAGCCGGTCGACAGTTCCGCCGCCGCCATCGCCGCCCAGGGTCTTCTCCGTTTGGGCCGTTACCTGCAAAAGCACGGAAACAAAGTGGCGGGCCAAACCTACTTTTCCGCCGGTCTCACCGTGGCCCGCACCCTCTTTGCGGAACCCTATCTCTCCACGGATCCCAAACATGAGGGGCTTCTCCTCCACACGGTCTACCACCGCCCGAACGGATGGGATCACGTTCCCAAGGGATCCAACATCCCCTGCGGCGAAGCTGCCATGTGGGGCGATTATCACCTGCGGGAGCTGGCCCTTTACCTGCTCCGCCTCGCAGCTGGAAAACCGTACCTCACCTTTTTCGGAGGCAAGTCATGATCGTTGCCGATCTCAGCCAGATCCAGGGCCGGACGTATCCGGCCCGGCGCCGCACCCAGAACCTCGTCGGGGGCATGTCCCCCATCCAGGCGAAGAACTTTTCCATGGGCAATGTCACCCTGGAACCGAAAGGCGGGCAGGTCCCCTGGCACAACCAAGAACAGGAGGAGGTCTACTTCGTCGTCGAGGGGGAGGGCGAAATGTGCCTCGGCACGGAGCGCATCGCGGTGAAAACCGGCCAGGCCGTCTTCATCCCGTCCGGCGTTTTTCACCAGCTCACCAACACCGGCGACAAACCGATGCGGATGATTTACGTCTACGGCCCGGCGGGCGACGTCGCTCACTGGAAACAGGAGCTGGAGGGCACCCTGCCGAAGGCCGGCATCGACGTGCCGGCCCTGCCGGCCGACGCCCAACCACAGTGCACCAAAAAACCCTGACTTCACCACCACCCCAACCAAGGAAACCATGAAAGAACACAAAATCGGCATCATTATGAACGGCGTCACCGGACGCATGGGCACCAACCAACACCTCATCCGCTCCATCGTGGCCATCCGCAAACAGGGCGGAGTCCAGGTCAAACCGGGCGAAGTCATCATGCCCGACCCCATCCTCGTTGGCCGCAGCGAGGAGAAACTCCGCACGCTGGGAGCCGCCCACGGAATAAGCCGCGTGACCACCGACCTTGACGCCGCGCTCAAGGATCCGGCCAACCAGATCTATTTCGACTCTACGCTCACCGGCCAGCGCCCGGTCGGCGTGCGCAAGGCCATCGCCGCCAAAAAACACATCTACTGTGAGAAGCCCATCGCCACGACCTCCAAGGAGGCTCTCGCCCTTGCCAAGGAAGTCACCGCCGCTGGCCTGAAAAACGGCGTTGTGCAGGACAAGCTCTGGTTGCCAGGCCTGCTCAAACTCCGCTACCTCATCGACACCGGCTATTTCGGCAAAATCCTCTCCGTCCGCGGAGAGTTTGGTTACTGGGTCTTTCCGGGAAAGCACGAAAAACTACAGCGCCCCTCCTGGAACTACCGCAAGGAGGAGGACGGCGGGATCATCGTCGACATGCTCTGCCACTGGCAGTACGTCATCCAGAACCTGTTCGGGGAGATTAAATCCCTCTCCTGCCTCGGCGCCACCCACCTGGCGGAACGCTGGGACGAGAGCGGCAAACCCTATAAATGCACCGCCGACGACTCCGCCTACGCGACGTTCGAACTGAAAAACGGCGTGATCTGCCACTTTAACTCCTCCTGGTGCGTACGGGTGCGCCGGGACGATCTTCTGACCCTTCAGGTCGACGGCACGGACGGATCAGCCGTGGCGGGGCTTCGCAACTGCAAGGTGCAGGACAATTCCATGACTCCCCGCTGCATCTGGAATCCCGACCTCGACAGTCCGATCCAATATCTGGAGAGCTGGATCACCCAGCCGACCAACGAGATCTACGACAATGCCTTCAAGGTTCAGTGGGAACTGTTCCTCCGGCACGTGGTGCTGAACGAGCCGTTCCCCTGGTCCCTATTCGAAGGTGCCAAGGGCGTACAGTTGGCCGAACTGGGCCTGCAGTCGTGGGCGGAACGGCGCTGGTTGGAAGTCCCCAAGCTGGGATAATATCGGACGGATGAGCGCGGATCTGATCTCCCGTCTGGTGGAACGGCGCCTTGTTCCGGTCGTGGTGATTGAGGACGCCGCCAAGGCGGTGGATCTGGCTCAAGCGCTCCTCTTCGCCGGCCTCGGTGTCATCGAGATCACCTTCCGCACCGCCGCCGCAGAGGAGGCGATCCGGCGGATCGCCAAGGATTGTCCAAAGATGCTGGTCGGCGCGGGAACGCTGTTGAATCCGGAGCAGGTCAAAAAAGCCGCAGGGGCAGGTGCCCGCTTCGGGCTCGCCCCAGGGCTGGATGAAAAGGTCGTGCAGGTCGCACAAAAGGAAAATCTTACCTTTGTTCCCGGTGTGATCACGCCCAGCGAGGTCCAGAAAGGCCTGTCGCTCGGTTGCAAGATCCAGAAGTTCTTCCCCGCGGAACAGACCGGAGGCGCTCCCTACCTCAAGACTCTGGAGGGTCCCTACGGTCACACCGGGGTTCGTTTTATCCCCACCGGGGGCCTGCATGCAGGCAATGCCGCCGCTTACCTCGCCGTCAAATCCGTAGCGGCGCTCGGGGGATCGTGGTTTGTGGATAAGAAGTTCATCGAAGCCAATGACTGGAAAAAGATCCAAACCCTCACCCAGGAAGCCATCCAACTCACCACGGGATCCCCATCATGAGCCAACTCCAGATCAAATCCGCCGAATCCTGCCGCTACGACGAGATCTCCATGGGCGAGGTGATGCTGCGCCTCGATCCGGGCGAAGGCCGGATCCGCACAGCGCGCTCCTTCCGCGCCTGGGAAGGGGGAGGAGAATATAACGTCGCGCGCGGACTCCGCCGCTGCTTTGGCCTGCGCACGGCCCTGCTCAGTTCGTTCGCCGATAACGACGTCGGTCGCCTGCTGGAGGATTTTATCCTGCAAGGGGGAGTGGACACCGCGCTTTTGAAATGGACCCCCTACGACGGGATCGGCCGGACCGCCCGCAACGGGCTGAACTTCACCGAGAGGGGCTTCGGCGTCCGCGGGGCGGTCGGTTGCTCCGACCGCGGACATACCGCCGCCTCCCAGCTCAAGCCCGGGGATTTCGACTGGGACCAGATTTTCGGCAAAAACGGAACCCGCTGGTTCCACACCGGCGGGATCTTTGCTGCCCTCAGCGAGACCACCGCGGAGCTGGTCATCGAGGCCACCACCGCCGCCCGCAAGCACGGGGTGGTGGTTTCCTACGACCTAAACTACCGCCCCTCCCTATGGAAAGCCATCGGTGGGCAGAAAAAGGCCCAGGAGGTGAACAAAAAAATCGCAAAGAATGTGGACGTGATGATCGGCAACGAGGAGGACTTTACCGCCTGCCTCGGCCTGCATGTGGAGGGGGCCGATACCAACCTCACGCAACTTGAGAAAGAAAGCTTCCGCAAGATGATCCAGCAGGCGGCCAAGGAGTATCCCAATTTCAAGGTCATCGCCACGACCCTACGGGCGGTCAAATCCGCTACCGTCAATGACTGGAGCGCGATCCTTTGGGCTGACGGAAAGTTTTACGAATCCAAGCCCCGCCCGAACCTCGAAATTATGGACCGAGTGGGAGGCGGCGACAGTTTTGCCTCCGGTATGATTTATGGCTTCCTAAAGTTCGGCGACCCGCAGAAAGCGGTGGAATACGGCGCGGCTCACGGAGCGCTGGCTATGACCACACCGGGCGATACTTCCATGGCCTCGTTGGCCGAAGTGGAAAAGCTGTTGGGTGGTGGCGGCGCCCGCGTTGAACGCTGACCACCAGCTGCTGGTAGTCCCCAAAAAATCACCGACATCCTTGGTCTTGAGATCCCAGGACTGCTTTTCGAGGCATCGAAAAAATCCCCCAATAACCTCGGTGCCCGTCTTAGCGGAGAAGCCTTTGGCAGTTCACTCTTCACCTGATTGAAGCCACCAAGATAAAACATTCCTAACTGCACTACTCACCTATGCCCAAATGCACATACTGAACTATTTCGCCACCCGTCCCGACGGCACCGCCCAATGATTTGTCTGCCATCAGGCAGACAGGTTAGAATGTTCCAATCGCCGGAGTAGCTCAGCGGTAGAGCAACGGTTTCGTAAACCGTGGGTCACGGGTTCAATCCCCGTCTCCGGCTCGGCTTGGCAGCCTCCTTCTCCTTCCGTAGTTTGTTCTATGCCGAAAAGCCCGGCCAAGACGCTGGCCCCGGAAACAAGATTCCTGATTGGCGGCAAGCTGGTCGCCGGCGAGGGCGATCCTCAGCCCGTTCTCAACCCCCGGACCGGGGAAACCATCCTCAAAATCCACGAAGCGACCCCCCAACAGGTCGACCTCGCCGTCCACGCCGCCGAGAAAGCCTTCGCCACCTGGGGCCGCACCACCCCGGGAGAACGCTCCGCCCTTCTTCTCAAGATTGCCGACACCATCGACAAGGAAGCGGAAACCTTCGGCCACCTCGAGTGCCTCAACACCGGGAAACCGCGCCCCATCTTCATGGCCGACGAAATGCCCGCGGTCAGCGACTGCTTCCGCTTCTACGCCGGGGCCGCCCGCTGCCTTTCGGGCCCGGCCGCGGGAGAATATATGGCCGGCTACACCTCCATGCTGCGCCGCGATCCCGTGGGCGTGGTCGGCTCCATCGCCCCCTGGAACTTCCCCCTCCAGATGGCCACTTGGAAACTCGCCCCCGCCCTCGCCGCCGGCAACACCATCGTCCTCAAAGCCTCGGAGTTCACCCCCCTGACCGCCTTGCACCTCGGCCGGATCCTCGCCGACATCCTCCCCTACGGGGTCGCCAACATTGTGACCGGTCGGGGCCCGATGACCGGACAGGCCCTGATCTCCCACCCGCTCGTCCGCATGGTCTCCCTCACCGGGAGCGTTTCCACCGGCACCCAGGTCATTGCCGCGGCTGCCGCCGGACTGAAACGCACTCATCTGGAACTGGGCGGCAAGGCGCCCGTCATCGTCTTCGACGACGCCGACATGGAGGAAGTCGTCCCCGCGATGAAAAAATTCGGCTACTACAACGGTGGACAGGACTGCACCGCTGCCTGCCGCATCTACGCCGGACCCAAGATCCACGACGACCTGGTGAACGAACTCGGCAAAGCCGTGAAAACCATCCGCTACAACAAACTAAAGGACGAGGAGAACGACATCGGTCCGTCGGTCACCGCCGCCCAGTTCGAGCGCGTGAAGGGATATGTGGCCCGGGCCCGGGAATCGAAACACATCAAGGCTGTGGCCGGGGGATCCCCCGCCTCCGGCAGGGGGTTCTACTTCGAACCCACCTTGCTCGCCGGAGCCAAACAGGAGGACGAGATCGTCCAAAAAGAGGTTTTCGGTCCGGTCGTCTCCGTCACCAAGTTTAAAACCCCGGAGGAGGCCATTCGCTGGGCCAACGAATCAGAATATGGTTTATCTTCCTCCGTCTGGACCAAGGATGTCTCCAAAGCCATGAAAGTGGCCGCCGAACTTCGCTACGGCTGCACCTGGATCAACACGCATCTCCTGCTGGTCAGCGAAATGCCCCACGGCGGACTCAAGCGCTCCGGCTACGGCAAAGATCTCTCCATGTTTTCGTTGGAAGAGTACACGGTCCCCCGGCACGTGATGGTGAAGCTCTGAAGCCACGGCCTACCGGGTCTAATCATTGCTCGTTTACCCTTACGATTACGTTTACGTTTAGGAGATGGCTTGAAGTTTACTACTACCGTAAACGAAAACCTAAACGTAAACGATAAGTCAGAGTGCCAGCACCTTTTCGGCTGTCATCCCGCCACTCTTCCACACCGACTCCAGCCGAGAATCCGTCATCGAGTCTCCACACAGAAAAACGCCCTTAGGCAGATCCTTGGGCGCACCCGCCCCCTCCTTCCGCCGGGCATACCGCCAGCGGTGGGCAAAGACGGAAGCGCGTTGGGCCGGATCCAAACCCCAAACGCTCTCCAACAACACCTGCAGATCACTGGCCCAATACTCCGGATTTTGCTCCAGATGTTGGCGACTGTAATCCGGCGAAGCCTGAATGATGTACACCGTACAACCTTCCGCGACCCGGCCCGCTTTCACATTCTCACAGGCGATCCAAGCCAGTGGATCTTTTCCGGAGGCATCGATCCGGGCATAGGCTCCCTCCCCGCCGGCACGCCCCACCTGATATTCCAACAACACCGTCAGACAAGGATCGTAACCAGGCTCCGGGATGCGAATCCCCAGAAGGGCAGAGGTTTGTGGCCAAGGAGCACAACTGACCACCGCATCAAACTCCCTCCCGGCCACTTTCCACTTTCGCCCGCTTTTTTCCAACTTAGGCACCTCGGTTTCCGTGACCACCTCCAAGCCTGCCGCTAACATCTTCCCCAGACGATTGTTGCCCGAACGCAGATAGAATCTTTCCTCCCCCTCCCGGTACACCGTCCCCTTGGGTTCCGCCTGCAGGATGGGAGCATTGAGCTTTTGGAGTTCGGCCCCCGCCACCTCCTCCACCTCTTTCCGCACCGCCGGATCCCGCAGGGTGAAATACTGCAATCCATGATCCACCACGTGATCGCCAAACTTACGCGTGGCACATCGACCCCCCAAACTCCGTGACTTTTCCAACACCGTCACCTGGTGGCCTGCCTTTTGCAGCGCCCGGGCGCAAACCAGTCCGCTGATGCCCGCCCCAACGACCCCAACCCTCATGTCGGGCGGACCAGCTTCCCGGTCACCTCTTCATAGGCCCGGCGGGTCTGTCGCGAAATCTCCCCCGCCTTCCGCATGAAGGCCGTCGCATCAGACTCCCCGCACTTCCGGGCCAGCCAGTCCCGATCCGGTCCCGCGGGCGGCAAAAGGCTCCCTCCCCGCCCCTCCTCCAAACGCAACCACCATTCCGCCGAGGACCAAAAAGCCAGTCCCTGTTGCAGACCTTTGGCGACCTTCGGCTCGGTTTGGATCATTTTTTTAAGAACGCCGGCGGTTTCCGTCTCCACCAAGCCCTGCCGCATCTGCCAAGCCTGAGCCGCAAATTCCACATCGATCAACCCTCCCCGGCCGGTCTTATAGGCCCTTTCCTCCTGCCCCTGGGGCACCCGCTCGGTGGCGATCCGCTCCCGCATCGCCAACATTTCCGGCACAAACTTCGGATCGGCCCCCTGCTGACGCCAACGCTTTTCCACTGCCGGCCAAAACTCCTTCATCGGCTCCTTGGCCCCCGCAATCGCCCGGGCCCGGCAAAGGGTCTGCACCTCCCAACCCTGCGCCTCTTTCCCGTAATATTCCGCGTACCGCTTCACCGGCACCGCCAGAACCCCTTCCGCGTAAGGCCGCAGGCGAAAATCCACCTTGAACAGCGCTCCCGACGAGCGCTCCTCGGTCAGGAATCGGACCGCTTTTTGGACTGACTCCTCGCCCTCACCCGCGACCAATAGATCAAGGTCGGACCCGAAACTGAGTCCACGCCCACCCAACTTCCCCAACCCGATCCAGGCCCACTTGCCTTTGCCGGCAAACTCCCACGCCCAGGCCAGGCACGCATCCGCCAACGCCGTGAGCTCCGCCTGTAACCCCGGAATTTCCGCCAAGCCCAACAGTCCCCGCAGGGCAATACGCAGCTCCTCCCCACGGGCGAAAAGCCGGACTCCCTCCAGCGCCTCGTCCGGATCCTTGGGCAGCTTCCACATCTTCCGCAACTGGGCGACGGTGCGCGGCGTGTCCAATTCCGACTGGGTGACCTCCTCGAACAGTTCCGGTCGCGCCGCCAGATTCGGCCCGAGAAAGCGGCTGCTTTCAAAGAAACGCAGCAGAAGATCCAGGGCCTTCGGGCTGACACACAGACTCTCGTACAACAGCGACCGCGCGCCGTAGGCCTGGACAAAGTTGGCGAATCCCGCCAACGCCAGATCGGGACGGAAGCAGTCCGCCAGCCGCTTCTCCAGGGTTGGCTGGAGCCTCTGAAAATTTTCCCGGGTGCGCGCGGTGGCATGCACCTCCCCCGAGGGGGCCAAGCCTTCCCAAGCCGCCCGGGCCGCCCCGGCATCGCGCCAGCCCAACTTCTCCGGCCA
>JACCDW011968870.1_pt1 | contig 10556 bp, 24 predicted proteins | sample 7449781 | NCBI WGS metagenome assembly JACCDW01 (sample SAMN15323449, study PRJNA562643) | freshwater metagenome | isolation source: river surface water | place: USA:Blue River Watershed | collected 2017-08-18
AAAATGGTTTATAGCAAATAACCGAACACAAAAAAACAAAGACATTGTAAACATTTTACCATTTATTAAATTATGGTATAGTGAAAATTACTTTTTAGAAACAGGAGTATTAACACCCGCATTTGGAATAGCAATTAGTTGGTTAAAATGGAATTACTATTTTACTATGCAAAAAGGATATTAGTATGAAAATCAAAGGTTGGGAAAAAATAAGTGGATATACATACAAAGGATATACAATAGTCAATCCAATACATAATGCAGAGGAAACGAAATATGAAGCAACTATATTAAATTTGAATTTGCCACAAAAACCAAAATGGGAATTGCATGTATTAACACCTGCGCATAGATTCAAACAAGATAATCATTTTAGTATTACTATGTGGGATGACCAAGATTATCTTACAAGACGCCAATTGACAATTCAAAGAATGAGGTCTATTTCAAATTTTAGACAAACATTTGAGGAAATGGTTGACGAGTTATTAAAAATTCAATTAACATCAGCACCAGTTAGTCATTCAATAAGTAGTGGAATAATAAATCATATAAACAATAACGGAGCTACAATACCATATGGTCAGCTGATTCAAAGTATAAAAAATTTAAACACAATTAACTAACAATGCTAACAATAAATAATTTAGATAAAATAGTTAGATATCAAATAGATACCTTTCGTGTGAAGTCAATGGTTTGCGGACATACAAACTATCATATCAGTTTAATTGATTCCCCTTTTGGTGGGCGAGTGAGAGACTTAAAACTTAATCGTATGAAAAATAGATGGCATAAATACACACTATCACATGGCAACCATTTTTTGTATTTGAAACTTTCAGACATCCAAAATCTGGATACATTTTGTAAACAAATATCAAGACTACTATGCTAACAATTAAAAATCCACAAAAACTAATAGGTGAAACTTACAATGAAGTATTTAATATCATTGGAGTTAGAGAGGAAAAATCGTACTATGAATTTACATTAGGATATGCAAGTGTTGGTACACCTCGTTACGAAACAATATTACTACATAGAAACCAAACTGATAACGGCATGTATGTTATGGAATACAATAGTAAAACACTTTGGTTAAACAAAGATGAGTTTGACACGATTGATAAAATTATTATTTGTATGCAAACAATATAAAAGATTATGAATATAAAAAAAGTTAAAACGGCATTAAAGGTAGCAACTATAATTAATAAAACAAAAGATGTTTCAAAGAAAATGTGGGATATCGAATGGAATATAACCGATAAAACCATTTTAAAAGATGAGTCGGGTAGAGTTTATTTATTGGTTGTGGACGGTGAAATATATAAAATAGGTGCAAGTAATTGTAAGGGTGGAATTAAAAAGACTATTTCAGTATATAGAGACTTAGCATTATCGGGTGGACCTTCAATTAGAACATACGGCATACACATATTGATTAGTGAGGAATTAAAAAAAGGAAATTCGGTTGAATTTTATTTAATTCAATCTCAAAAGATTAATATACCTATTGCCGGTCTATTCGGAATTGAATTAAAAGAAAATGTATCCGTAGACTGCAAGGAAATTGAAAACAAATGTTTGAGTGAATTTTTTAATGAAGTTGGGGCATATCCAAAATGGAATTTTCAGGAAAAGCATGAGAGTTGGCCGGAATATATTGCGGAAGCATGTAATAAACTTAATATAAGGACTACAAAGAATAGTATACGAAATAAAAAAGAGCTTGTATAAAATTATTTGACAAAGTGAAAAATTATTCGTATATTGTAGTATGGAAAAAAAAAATAAAATATGAAAAAAATTAATTGGGAAAGGGTATTGGAATTTATAGCAAAGACTGTATTCTTTGTTATCGCAGCAGGGGTAACTGGGTTTGCATTCTTTATGTTATTCAATATGATTAGAGAAGTGTTTATTAATTGGTAATATGCTAACAATTAAAAACTACAAATCATTAGAAGGTTGGGCACATAGTTACAAAGATTTACGAATAGGTGAAATAATTGAAACTGAAAATGAATATACTTTTAGAGTAGGGTATAACAATTTGCCGTATGTAATAAAGATATTTAGAAAGGGAACGGAAACAAAGGAATATGAAATAGTATTAAGGGATGGCAGTGATATAGTACAATACGGGAGACGTTGGTTAATGAAAGGTAGTTTTGCTAAACATAAAATACCATATGTTTTTGAAGGTCTAATTATAGATACCAAACCGAAAGCGCAATCAATAAACAATCCGTTTTATTCAAACGGACCATTTTAAAAAAACAAATATGAAAATAGAATTTGGAATTAGTGTATTAAGTAAACGGGAAACACTATTAGGACTACAATTAACAACGCATAACGGAGTTAGTGTAAACAAAGGGGAATTATGTAGTGAACGAGTAGTGGAATTTAGTATTGGTATTGTGTTCGCAATATTTACAATCGGGTTCGTTACATTGGGTAATAAGATTGATACGCCCGAAAATGTTATGAAAGCAATTGAAGCATTTGAAAACGAAATAGGGAAATAGTATGCTTACAATAAAGAACCTGAATAAGTTAAACCATAAAACATTAGGTAAGAAAAATTTTTATGTTGCAAGAGTTGAGGAACAATTTAGTATTGATAATATAAATTATGCTGCAAGTGAACATCAATACAAATTTGAATTATCTAATATGAAATATGCAATAACAATTACATTGAATAGAGAAAGTAGTAAATTGGGTAGTATGAATGTTTATACATTACATAGTAGTACCGGACATAAACTTTACTTACTTAAAGGGGAAATTAATAATATGGATATATTCATTGATAAATTAAGATTAGTTGCATTAGGTTAATACGAAACCACAAACCACGAACCGAAGGGGCGGGGGTTGGGGGCGAGTCGTTTAGGAAAATTTTTTTGATAGTATGCGAAACCAAAATAATAAATTGGAAATAGATAACGGGCAATTGGTATGGCAACCAACAAAGGTAATCTATAAAGGCAAAGAGTTTGATGCGCCTGTTTATTTAACGACATTACAAAGTTGGGACCTGATAACAAAACTATTGAGAACGGGTGAGTGGAAAAACTAATAAAGCAAATCGGAAATCCTTGATAAAATAAATTCAGCAAAGATATATGATAATAGTAATAGCGACAATAATATTCTTAATGTATGTAATAGTAAAAGAACATAACGAAAGGGAAAATAAAATAAAGGATATAGAGAATAGACTAGAACAATACTACATACAAAGAGAACAAAGATTAATAAAGAGTATAAAGAGCAGGTTAAGGAATAACAAAGTACACCCGTAGTAATATTAATAAGTAAAGATAGTAATATGAATGTAAGTATAAACGATATAAAGGATATAGAGCAAGAACTGAATATCCAATTAACTAACGAACAAAGGGAAATAGTATTAAAGGGATATCAAAGGGTCGTTATGGATAAAGCAGAGGACTGGAGCGTTATACTACAAAACTTAATAACTGAAATAAAATAATGATAAACGATATATTGGGTTGGATAGGTACGGGTTTAATATTATACTCGTTCACACTAAATAATATAAGGAAATTAAGAATAGTAAATGCGATAGGTAGTGTTGCATGGATATTATACGGAATACAAACGGGTATTAAACCTACAATCTTTGTAAATGTGTGCGTACTCGTTATACACTTACATTGGTTATTAAAGAATAGTAAAGTAATAAAGAGGGGCAGTGAGTGGCCTGAATAAATAATATCTAATCAAATTTAAACTTAATTAGAAAATATTTAGTTAGTATCAGGTCCGAATTAGATACTATTTAAAGATAGTGAGTGTATGTTAAACAAATACATGTCAAAATAAAAAATATAGTGTTAAAAAGTGGGGTTAAGTGGGAATAAGTGTTAAAGTGTGGGAAAATAAACTATATATCAAAATAAATTCTTTACATACTAACATACTACAAAGAAAACAAATTACTATATAAGTGTGTCACCAACGATTGAAAAGTCCCACCCTTGCACCCACTGCGATAAATTTTTTTTGGTAGGGGAAAATGTGGGTACGAACTGCGCAGAGTGAGTGCGGTGAGTTGCGCAAGTGAATTTAATTTAGTTAGTATCGGGCAACGCAGGACCAGTACGGATTGCCGGGGTTACTGAAAATAATATTAAGATACGAAAAATAATTGAATCTGCCAAAAGTTAGACCAGGTCTATGTTTCAGCGTTATTCATTAAATAATTTCTAATTCAACACAGAGTCAAAATAAATTTCATTCAAAAAATATATAAATTCATTGGAAAATTACGAATGCGTAACTGATTGATTTTCAATAGGTTAGTATAACGCACTGATTATCAATGAGTTATAGTGTTCTTATATAAGATATTATGTTAAGTAGCTAACGCATTGAGTGTCAATTAGTTATGCCCCGGAAACAATATAACGGATATTATGTTAAATAGCAGAATGCAACTGATTGATTGTCAACGAGTTGTAACAAATTGATTCTAAATTAGTTACATATAGTAAAAAAATAAATGTGCAACGCACTGATTGTCTATCAAGAACTTTTAAAAATAGTTTCAAAAAGCCATTGCCACGTAAAGTTTTTGCCGTATCTTTACGGAGTAAAGTTCCAATATCGGATAGTATATATAAAAAATTGTAATATGAGTAAGTTTAATTTAGAATTCAAAGACGGTATCAAAACCGCACCGAGTCGTTTGGCTCAAATGATTGAAAACCCCTATAAGAATTTTGCTGCGAGTAAAATGAGTTTAGGTAAAAAAACTATGTGTGTAGTTGAGTATGTGGATATGTTAGGTAAAATGCACCGCATCGTTTGTAATAACCGAAAACAAATGAGGGATGCACAAACCTTTTTGAGTATCTTTAAAAAGGAGTCCGCAACGATTAAAAATATCATTGCCGAATATCCAATTCAATTCGGACGTGTACCTAAAAAGTTTATGAAAGAATTGCGTAGTGAGTTAATACATTACGGATTGAGTTACAAATTTATTAACAAATTGGCTGGTTATTAATACCGGCCAATTCTATTAAAAATCATTAATCATTAAAACTAATAACATTATGGGACAGTATATATCAATCGGCGAGTTTATCATTATTTCAGTAGTATCTTTATTTGGGTATGTATTGATTAAAACAATTTTCGAAACTATTAAAAATAAGTAATATGAGTAAGAGTAAAGTAAATGTAAAAAGTAGATACAAAGTGAACAAAGTTCGCAGAGTTATGAGAATGAAGGATAACGACTTCGAGCCGGCTACATATGAAGTCTATAAGGTAACTGGTCCGAATAAGTTTAAAAAGTATTTTTGTAGTAGAGCCGATGCATACGTATTCATTACTAACCACACTAATACAAAAATGAGTGTGACTGAAGTACACAATTTGATTGCCGAAATAAAACGAATGAAGTAATATGAGAAAGAAACGAAACGATAGAAACCACGTAATATACGAAATAGTAAACACTAGTAATGGTAAGAGCTACATTGGTATTACTGCGGCAATCGGCAGACGTTTCCAATACTCTGCACGATTGAGGTTTCAAAAGCACCAATCTCGTGCACGAAAAGAAAATAAGCAGTGGGCATTGTATATTGATATGCGTGAAAACGACCCATCCGTTTACGAATTGTTTATAGTAGACGTAGTAAGGGGTAAAGCATTAGCACATAAAATAGAAACCGAACTGCTAAAAGAATTTAAATACGAATTAAATAGTACGCACTAATATGAAAAAGAAAGTAAAAGAAATTAAGTTAGGTAAACGTGGATTCAAAGCCGTAGTTAAGAATAAGAAATTCAACTTTGGTGATGGCAAGCACATCTATGAAGTGATTGAGTTATCAGGTCCTAAATTGGATAAACCTCGTATCTTTGTAGACGAAGACTCTGTAAGGTTATTCGTTGAACGATTCGAAGCTGAAAATAAAAGTGTTAAGCTTGAGACTTCGTTACTGAAAAATGTAGTGAGTAAAAAAGAAAAGAAAGAGCTACTTGCATCGAAAGTATTAGAGGGTGCATTAGTATCTGACAAACTAACATTGGACCCGGCATATAGTACATTCTACAATGGCGGTAGCATCAATGTAGATAGTACAACTGCTAACGGCGAAGATACTGATAAATAAAACTATTAAAACTGCTATATGAATAACGGACAGACTGATAACGAACTATATGAAGCACTGCTGGATTTAGGATATGATTTCGGCGAAATAGATACCGAAGATTTTGACGAGGATGGGTTTGCAGAGACAGCAGTGAATTTAGGATATGAATGGAATGAGACAACAAAAGAATGGTATAACAAAAATATATAAATAAGAATATGAGTACAAAGATTAGACAAGACTTAGTGTGGGAAAAAATCGGTTATGATTGGGCTAACAAAAAGATGTTAGTAAAGGTATACGATTCGCTGAAGTATATAGTGGAATATTCAGTAAGCAAACCAACATGGACTAGTGTTATTAAGCATATGTTTATTATGCACAACGACGACATCAGTCGTATCAATGTGAACGGATACTATTCAACCATCCGTCGTATCTTAAAAGATATCAAAGTGATTGAATACTACAAAGGTGCTATTATCAAAGGTCCGAATTGGGACCGATTCTATGGTGAGGAAGATTGGAACTGGTTTGTAACCAATACGAATGCCGGCGGATATGGTACTATTGTAAAATAAATTTGGCAATCTAAAATATTTTTCGTATATTGTATGTACAATAGAACGAAATAAACTAACAAACGAAGTGTCGGTAAAAGCGACCCGCCGGCATGGAGTTTGAACTATTAATAACTTAAAGGGAAGCAAAAAATAACATGGCAAAGAAAATTGCAACAAAGGTGAACTATCAGGTAACAGAATTAGTAAACAACTTGAACGAGGCGGCAACAACTCAAAGTGAGCAAAAGCGTGACTTCTACACTACAAGAGCATTGTATAACGCAAAGCGTTTATCTACAATTTTGAGTACTGCTAAAGTAGGTGCGATGGCATTGATTCTTGCAGTAGGTATGGTAGCGTGTGGTGCTCCTTCAACCGAAGTTAAGGCTGACTCGACTGCAGTAGACTCTACAAAAGTAGATACAACAGCGGTTGCTCCAGCAGCAGATACAACTGCAACAAAATAATTAATACGAGGTCGTAAAGATTCCATAGCAATATGGTTGTAAATGTTCCTCGTATCAATGTAGCGGTGGTGGTGTAATGTGTTAGCATACTCGCCTTCCAGGTGAGAGGTTGTGGTTCAAGTCCACACCACCGCTCTATTGTTGGGTATGCATCTCGATTCTTACTCAAATGGTTATTCTCCGATTTACTTTACAATAAAGCAATCCAACATAAAGGATAGTGCACGAGAGCGCTATCCTTTTTTTATTTAACTAAACAATGGTAAATGATATATTTAAGTACACGTATTAAAGCATTGGGTAGAGCGCCGACAGTTCGTATTGCTAATTTCGCATTACGATGGTGCAAAGAGCACATAGGCGTGAACAATAGAAAAAAATATTTGCCCACATGGTCCATACGAAAATCATATGAGCCTGACCTGTGTGGTGAGTACGATGACCAGATGAATGAAGTCCTAATTTATTATGATAGCATTGAGGACGTCAGAGAGTTAATTGCCACATGTATACACGAGTGGACACATCAAAAGCAACCAATAACAACAAAATATTTTAAGTACCCTGGTTCATACAGTCGTAATCCGTATGAGAGGCAGGCTAGATACAACGAGAAGAAATACACACGTCCCCTATGGGATGCAATCAAACATAAAGTAAACAAAACACAATGCAAGAAGCAATAAAGATATTACAACATAGTGAAGTGGTCCTAATGAAAAAAATTAAAGGGTTGCAAGATGGCAAACCTAAATGGGCTGCGAGTGCAAAGCTTGTCGAGATACGCAATGCAATCGCCGTATTAAAACAATATGATATGGTCGATGAGATGGATGCAGAAATGGAAGATGCAATCCTGAAAGAGCAATTCTCACAACACCCTCCCAAAGCTCAGGCATAAGCCGGACAATATTAGATAAAATAAAATCAGCAAGGATATGAATACAATATATAATACACATAGTATAGAGAAGATAGAGAGTATAGAGAAAGAGAGACATGAGACATTTCAATTAGATGCATTTAAACAATGGTGTAATGAAATGAATATAGGTATAAGAGTAGAGAGAGAGAATGATAGTAGGATAAGAGCGTATGAGTTAAATCAACAATACGCAGACAATTATCCTAAGTGGGTACAAAGGATGTACTCATAATTGATATGATAAGATTGGTTTCTTGTTTTTCATAATGGTTATTATTTAATGCAAAGTAAGTGAGTGAATGATTAAATCACTCACGCCCCCGCTAGCACGAGAGTGTTAGCGGGTTCTTTGTGCTTGCGCCTGCATGAGTGCGTAGGCGTGTAACCGAGTTTCATGTGACTCAACTGAATGGCGTCGCTGAAAAGCCGGTCGGACACGTGCGAATACCGGGGGCAATTTTTTTCCCTATAAGCGCAATTTTGATATATGAATTGACATTCACATATGGTATTTAACCGAATTTATTTCATTAAGGATTTTTTAATTGATATTTATTACTACGATATCGGAATAGGTTGACATATTTTCTAACCAAAACAAACGAAAATGGCAGTATTAGATTTCGTATTCTCACTACAATTTTTAGTGGGAGCAGTAGTAGGGTGGTTGGTAGTACCACATCTTATTAAGTTCGGTAAAAAGTTCTTAAAGGTATAAATCCAAAAGACCCCCTGAATAAGGGGGTTTTTTATTTTAAGATATTTATAGGTGTATGTTAAGTGAAAAAATATATCAAAAAATGAGTACGGAGTTTGGAACCCCGGTAGGAGTAGCAAACATCATAGGTTATAGAAAAAAGACAGACCATATAACGGAATATTCAAAAGAATCGTATAAGGTACTATCGGACGAGCTAGATATTAATTATATCATAACAGATGTAATAGAACAAAAGAAATATCAGGAATTCCAAAGAATACTATATAACCTTAAACAAAACGGAAATCGTAGATTAAAGGAATTAACTATATATAAGAGAGCATACAATATATTAAATGGAAAGAAAGAATCTAACACAAAACGCAGACAGGTACAAATCTAACGATAATGGTACGTGGAGTGTATCCGCAAGTAAGGATATTACACCAATTACGATAACAAAAGGTACACCTATTGAAATACATCCTTTATTAAAATCGGATGGTATTGTTGTTAAGGTAAAAGATAAATACTTCGCATCCCCTACTACAATAAAGAATATCGCAGATTCTAACAATCCGCATTATGATATCATATCCAATGGTTCTATCAAAGTGAAATCGAAAGATGTTATTATAGGTAAAACAATTCCTATCATAGAATTGAATACTGATAACTTTGGTAAGATGGCAGAGGAAAGGGATAGAGTAAACGCATACGCAGGAGTTAAATTGGTAGATTATGTATTTGAAACAAAAGAAATAGTTCCAGGTGTTCCAAAGGGGTTAATCGACCAAATCAACTATACATTAAGTGAAAAAGAGAATAGACCGGCAGATAGTTTCGAAATATACCAACTATCGTTAGAAGCCGATTACTCAATAGAGAAATTAAAAATCCAAACCTCACAAGAAGATGGTTCATTGGATAAAAACAAATTGGATGAGTTCATTAAAGGTTCAGCGCAAAGAATCACCGCTCTAACCAGAGATTTCAATATGATAAAAGAATTGTTCTATTTAGGTAAAGCACCGGCTAGTGTTGTTTCAGTACCATATAGTAAGATAGCACAAACATCCAATCCAGATGAGGAAACACAAAGAAGTTCATCTAATGTAGTATTCAAACAGGTTAAGGCAATAGGGACCGAAGATACCACAACTCAAAAAACTCAGGATGCTCTTAAAGAAAAAGTAGATGAAGCGTTAGAACTGGCAAAGAATCCCCCTAAACCTACTACTACTCCTACCGAAGATGCTCTAATCGCTAAATGGAAAGGATATAACTTTACCGATAGTGAAAAGGGAATAATAAGAAATCAAACCAAAGCAGGTACTACTATATATCCACAAAGTATATGGGATAAGATAAAAATCGTTTCAAGACCTTTTGGAAAATGGTCTGTTTTACGACCAGATGGTAAAATACAAAAAGAAGCGAATAAAGTATATAGAGATATATATGGTAGTGGTAAACCTGGAATTGAATACAATAGATTAAACGATACTAAAAAGGCCGAATGGAAAAGCCTGACCAAATCTATATCGGAACTGGAATTAAAGAACAATGTAACATACTAACCTATGATTATACGATTATATAAATTTATTACCGATTGCTTCGTTGCTATAATGCTTCTGCCACTGCTTTTCCTTGCTGGCATTTGCTTATCTCTATACTTTGTGATAAAATACCCTATTTACCTATATTACTACAATAAACGCAAAAGAAAGTAATACTATGGATGTT